>ENA-ORDP01000072-ORDP01000072.1-marine-sediment-metagenome-genome-assembly--contig:-NODE-72-length-60006-cov-13.758052_pt1 | contig 60006 bp, 54 predicted proteins | sample MGYA00248627_ERZ508539 | MGnify/ENA primary metagenome ERZ508539 (study PRJEB26208, sample SAMN05571518) | marine sediment metagenome | biome: deep sea; feature: Hydrothermal vent; material...
AACGCTTGCACCCTCCGTATTACCGCGGCTGCTGGCACGGAGTTAGCCGGTGCTTCTTCTGTAGGTAACGTCAAGACTCAAGGTTATTAACCTTGGGCATTTCCTCCTTACTGAAAGTGCTTTACAACCCGCAGGCCTTCTTCACACACGCGGCATTGCTGGATCAGGCTTGCGCCCATTGTCCAATATTCCCCACTGCTGCCTCCCGTAGGAGTCTGGGCCGTGTCTCAGTCCCAGTGTGGCTGATCGTCCTCTCAGACCAGCTACTGATCGTCGCCTTGGTGAGCTTTTACCTCACCAACAAGCTAATCAGACATAGGCTCATCCAATAGTGCAAGGTCCGAAGATCCCCTGCTTTCCCCCGTAGGGCGTATGCGGTATTAGCTTGAGTTTCCCCAAGTTGTCCCCCGCTACTGGGCAGATTCCTATGCATTACTCACCCGTCCGCCACTCGTCAGCACAGAGCAAGCTCTGCCTGTTACCGTTCGACTTGCATGTGTTAAGCATGCCACCAGCGTTCAATCTGAGCCAGGATCAAACTCTTCAGTTCAATCTTTGTGACTGTTTAATCTAACAGTCAAATCTTGGCTCGTTACTGATGATTTTTGAAATTGATTTCAAGGTCACTTGTAACGAATATTACTTGTATCAAGAACATTCATCGCAAGTACCCACACAAATTATCTAATCAAATTTTTAAAGAAGCTGAGCCGGGAGCTAGCCCGACCGTGACAGATAAGTATACAACGAAAAGGGGCCCCGTCAACAGACTGGAACCATTACCACTGTCAAATTTCGTTATATCCGGCAACGGACTACTTGCCGCCACCCTTGTCTGGAGCGCGCATTATACGGGCCTGAAGCTGGCCGTCAACCACTTAATGCAATAAATCTGAAATAATCGGAAAATAAACACGAAAAGGGCAAAACCGGTGTGATTAATGACACTTGCCGGCCGGTTTCTGCTATATACCGGTGTGCATACCATGGCATTACCCTGGCAATAACATATTGATAATGTTTATATAACCGCGATAACGCCGGGTATTATGCCCTGCCTGCAACGCGATTGGCCGCCACTGGCCGACCATGCACAAAAAAACCGCAGCCATTCGCCATTATTTGAGGGTGACACGGGCAAACCGGCGCTTGCCTACCTGGTATACCCGGGTCGTTCCGGCCTCGACCCTGAGCTTGTCGTCTTCAACACGTTCGCCATCAATTTTGACGGCACCCTGCCTGATCATACGCATGGCGTCAGACGTGCTTTTAACCAGGCCCGCATCCTTGAGCAGATTACCAATGGCCAGTTTGCCATCCACGGCCGGCAACTCCAGCTCCTGGATATCTTCCGGCATGGCCCCTTTCTGGAACCGGGCGATGAAATTTTCACGCGCCCTGACCGCCGCATCACGATCATGGAAGCGCTCAATAATCTCCTCACATAACAAAAACTTGATGTCGCGTGGATTAGCGCCCTGTCCAACACTCTGCCTGAATTGCTCAATCTCCGCCATCGGCCTGAAGCTCAGTAGTTCGAAATATCGCCACATCAGTTCATCGGAAATTGACATGATCTTACCGAACATTTCATCGGCAGGTTCGTGTATACCTATATAGTTACCCAGCGACTTGGACATTTTTTGCACACCGTCCAGACCCTCGAGGATGGGCATGGTAATGACAACCTGGGGTTTCTGACCATAGGTTTCCTGCATCTGCCTGCCAACCAGCAGGTTAAACTTCTGGTCTGTCCCGCCCAGCTCGACATCGGCCCGCATCGCGACCGAGTCATAACCCTGGATCAACGGGTACAGGAACTCATGGATAGAAATGGGCTGGCCGGATTTATAGCGTTTACTGAAGTCATCCCGCTCCAGCATCCGGGCCACGGTATGCCTGGCTGCAAGCTGGATCAGATCGGCCGATGACATTTCATTCATCCAGCTGGAATTGAACATCACCAGGGTTTTTTCCGGCTCCAGGATCTTGAAAATCTGTTGTTCATAGCTTTTGGCGTTTTCGATGACCTGGTCACGTGTCAACGGGGGCCGGGTAACACTTTTACCGGTCGGGTCGCCGATCATGCCGGTATAATCACCGATCAGAAACATGACTTCATGCCCCAGATCCTGGAACTGACGAAGTTTGTTGATCAAAACAGTATGCCCCAGGTGCAGGTCCGGTGCCGTGGGGTCAAAGCCGGCCTTGATCCTGAGCGGCTTGTCTTCTTTCAGTTTTGATAGCAGATCATCCTCAAGCAGGATTTCCTCTGTGCCCCGCTTGATGATTTCCATTGCTTGTTGGTGACTTGACATAATTAACCTTGTTTATGATCGGTAAATAACCCCTGAACGGGGCACAAAAGATACCCGATGTTAACGGATTATTCCAATAATATGCCAATACCGGGGTCTGTCGGACTCAGGGTGAATTTACTGCGGAAACACCACTTTGGCCAGATTTTTCGCTCATTTGAGGTGAATACCGGGCCTGTTTAATAAAATAATCGGAAAATCTGCCTCAAAACGGCCTTCCCTCGCTACAATCACCCCGTTCCGGCAGACTTCCGGCAGACAGTTTTTAACGGTTTCATTGACCCGATCTGCAAAGACCGCTAAAGTAAACAATAAAAGTAAATAAATTCCGTATATTAGACGATTTTTATGCGACACGACTATAAGTTTCTGACAGAAAAAAAAGGGCTTACTGCCAGCTTGTTCAGCCCGGGAAAGGCCCATTTGATTCTGGTTTCAGCAATCGTTGCCGGTTTTTTTCTGGCATCCAGTCTGCTGTCTTACCAGGCCGATGCCAATAAAAACGAATCCCTGCTCATTACACCCGGGAAAGTCGCGCCACAACACATCATCGAAAACCTGCCACTGCCTTCGGAACCTCAGTCCAATTCGCTGCAACTGCCCTTTCCTGTTGCCAGCAAAACGGATGAAGGCCTTGTCTGGAAAACAATCAAGGTCAAGCCAGGGGAAAACATGGCGATTATCTTCTCGCGTATGAAGATCAGTCCAACCGTGTTAAACCAGATATTACACGTCAACAAATCAACCCGAAAACTCACCCACGTACTGCCGGGTAAAAAAATAAAATTCCAGATGAATGACAAAGGCGAGCTGCGGCAACTGGTCTACCAGTACAATATTGCCAACAGCCTGCATATCAGGAAAGTCAGCACCGGTTTTACGGCCAGTACACAGGAAAGAAAACTTGATACGCGAATTGCCCATGCCAGTGCCCGCATCAATCTTTCGCTTTTCCTGGCAGGGCAATCTGCCGGTCTGTCGGATAACATGACGATGACGTTGGCCAATATTTTTGGCTGGGACATCGATTTTGCACTCGACATACGCCAGGGTGATCATTTCACTGTGATCTACGAAGAAATCTTCATGGGTGACAAAAAAATACGTGATGGCAACATACTGGCTGCCGAATTCGTCAATCGAGGCAGAACATACCGGGCCATACGTTACACAGATTCACGTGGCCGCAGCCAGTATTATTCACCCAAGGGGTTAAGCATGCGCAAGGCATTCCTGCGTACACCGGTTGACTTCTCACGCATCAGCTCACGATTCAATCTCAGGCGCAAACACCCCGTACTCAACAGGATACGTGCACACAAGGGCGTGGATTATGCGGCCCGCCCGGGCACACCGGTCAAGGCGACAGGTGATGGAAAAATTATATTCAAGGGACGCAAAGGTGGCTACGGCAAGACCATTGTTATCAAACACGGCAGCGCCTACAGCACATTGTATGCCCATATGCGAAGCTATAATAAAAAGTCACGCTACGGCAGCCGGGTAAAACAGGGGCAGATCATCGGCTACATTGGCAGCACCGGACTGGCAACCGGCCCGCATTTACATTATGAATTTCGGGTAAACGGCCACCATCGCAACCCGCTAACAGTCCGCCTGCCGACGGCATCCCCGCTACCAAAAAAATACCTGGCAGATTTTAACAGCAAGGCCCAAACCCTTGTTGCACAACTCAATCTGATCAAAAACAACACGCTGGCCTTGTTGCAGTAAAACCACCCTCACTGTTCTCTATGCCTGAATATTATATAGGTCTCATATCCGGCACGAGCATCGATGCCATTGACACTGTCCTGATCGGCATGAAAGGTGACGGCAAACCTGAAATCATTTCAAGCCTGGCATCACCCATCGAGGAATCTATTCGGGTACCATTGCATGCCCTGATCAAGCAAGGCGCTGATGCAACCCTGGGACAACTTTCAAAACTGGATGTTATGCTGGGCCGTTTGTTTGCCGGGGCCGTACAGCAGTTGCTGAAACAGGCGGGTTTGACCGGGCCGCAAATCAAGGCCATTGGCAGCCACGGCCAGACAGTCTTTCACCAGCCCGAGGGTGGCACACCCACCAGTATCCAGATTGGCGACCCCAACCTGATTGCTGAAATAACAGGCATCACGACTGTCGCTGATTTCAGGCGCCGGGATATGGCCGCCGGCGGACAAGGCGCCCCCATGGTGCCGGCATTCCATCAGGCCGTATTTCACTCTGACAGTGAAGACAGGGTAGTCGTTAATATTGGCGGTATCGCCAATATCACGGTATTGCCTAAGGGCGGCAATCAACCGGTTACCGGATTTGATACCGGCCCGGGCAACACCCTGATGGATCTATGGACCCTGAAGTTCCTTAACCAGACCATGGACAGGGATGGGCAATTTGCAGAAAAGGGGGTGGTCAATAATGAATTGCTCGAGCAATTACTTGCCGACAACTATTTTTCACGACCTGCCCCCAAAAGTACGGGGCGTGAATATTTCAACCTCAGTTGGTTATTAAAAAATTTCGGGCCAACAAAAACAAGACCGGAAGATACACAGGCCACACTGTGTGAATTAACGGCTGTCAGTGTTATGCAGGCTATAAAAAAGTCGGCGCCCGATACACAACGCATCCTGGTGTGCGGGGGTGGTTCACACAACCCGCTACTGATGTCACGCATGCACAAACTGGGTGGGGACATTATTTTCGATAACACCTCCATGGCTGGCATCGATCCCGACTGGGTGGAAGCCGCGGCCTTTGCATGGCTGGCATGCAAAACACTGGAGGGCAACAGTGGCAACCTGCCTTCGGTAACGGGGGCACGCTCGGAATGTGTCCTGGGGGGGATTTACCAGGCAGGGCTTTAAGCTGCAGGGACGGCCTTATTAGTAACATCAAATGCCGGTGCGCAGGCTTGCCGTAAGGAATTTAACTCATAAAAAATAACACTACCGTTCCGTTAACCTGTAACAAATATAGTTGAAACGTAAACGGCAAGTACGTTTTGAGCTAAATAGAGCATTACGGACATGGAACCGGTATAGCCAAATCAAGACACGCAAATGATGCCATCCATGGCCGCTCGGCAGCCGCATCCCTGCGGCAGACGGTCTTTATTTGGCTATGCCGGTTCCATGTCCTCACATTGATACTCGCTTCAAAAGTTAACGGAACGGCAGCAAAAAAATAAACTAGCGTTTGTCCATTGCCACATACGGACGTCTGGCATGACCGATATAGACCTGGGTTGGACGAAAGATACGGTTATCCGCCAGTTGCTCGCGCCAGTGCGCCAGCCAGCCCACCGTACGTGAAATAGCAAATATGGTTGTAAACTGATCCGCCGGTATACCCATTTCGGTATACAGGATACCCGAGTAAAAATCGACATTGGCATACACGCCTTTTTTGGCCAGCCTGTCTTCACAGACCGCCTCCACAACCTTGGCAAGCTCGAACAGGGGGTTTAGGTTACCCCCGCGTGCCTCCATAAAATCATTAACCAGTGCTTGCAGAATCGTTGCCCGGGGATCCTTGGTTTTGTATTCCCGGTGACCCATTCCCCAGATCACTTCTTTATTGGCCAGCTTGTTGTCGATGTATTCTTCAACCTTGTCGACTGTACCGATTTGCTGCAGCATCTCGAGTACCTTCTGGTTGGCGCCACCATGCAACGGGCCTGATAATGCACCGATGGATGCGGCAATAACGCTGTAGGGACTCGCCAGCGTAGAGGCATTCACCAGGGTTGCAAATGTCGAGGCATTAATCGTATGTTCGGCATGCAGGATCAGGCAAACATCCATAATCTTCGCCAGTAAAGGATCCGGCATCTTGCCGGTAAACATGTACAGAAAATTTTCCGCATAGGAAAGATCTTCACGTGGCCCGACCGGATCATACCCGTTACGGATATGTTGCCACATCGCGACAATACTGGACACACGCGCCATGATCTTGACCGTGGTGTTGTGAATATAGTTAATATCTTCGCAGGCATGACCCCCAATCAGGCAATCAATGTTCGGGTTGTACATGCCAAGGCTGGCAATGACCGTCTGCAACATGTCCATCGGATGGCCATTAGGTGGCAGATTTTTCATCATGCCTCGGGTGGTGAATTTGAGTCGCCTGTTATTGATCAACTGGCTTTTGAATGAATCAAGTTCCCGTACTGATGGCAGACATCCATCCAGCAATAACAGGGTCGTTTCCTCGAAGCTGCTGTTTTTGGCGAGTTCTTCAATCGCATAACCACGATAGGAAAGAATCCCTTTTCCACCGTCTATATCAGATATATTTGATTTGGTGGCAGGAACCCCTGCAAGGCCTGGCAAATATTCACTCATGAAAACTCCAGTCAATGTATCCGTTCATTGTGATTGAACTAACAAAGGGGCACCTGAAGCACCCCTTTATTACGATAAGGATAACTAAAGAGTAACAGATTTATACTGAAAAGGATGCCCCGCAACCACAGGTGGACGCTGCGTTGGGGTTATTGATCACGAAACGGGCACCTTCCAGATCATCAATAAAATCGACCTCTGCGCCAGCTACGTACTGATAGCTCATCGGGTCAACAACAACGATTATGCCGTTTTTCTCGACCCGTGTGTCGCCCTCATTGGCCTCGTCATCGAATTTGAAACCATACTGGAAACCGGAACAACCGCCACCGGTAACAAATACCCTCAGGTTGAGTCCCGGGTTATTTTCCTCTTTCATCAGCTGCTTCACCTTCTCAACAGCATTGTCCGAGATCTTGATGGGTGTTATTGCAAGTTGCACTTCTATATTCATATTCAAACCCTGGCGCCCTTGTTATGAACAAAATAGCTGATTGATTCATGATAACAGGATGAGCTATTAGTATTCACTAATGTATTCTACAAACTTGAGTTATTTAGTCAAGTATTATTCGGCTGCCTGCAGCTTGGAGGCCCTTTCATTTTTCGCATTATCGACCAGTTTTGGTCGCTGCTGCTCATCCTGATGTACCAGGCTGCCGTTGACCTCCGCCCCCATCGCCATTTCAAGCAGGTTATAGTATACAGTGCCCTTGATCCTTGCCTTGTTGGCCAGCTCGATTCGACCCGAGGCATAGACATCGCCCTGAACCTCTCCATTGAGAATGATATTGGGGACACGCACATCACCTTCAACCCTGCCATGATCACTCAGGGTCAGAAAAGCGTCAGAACCTGCCGGGGCCTCTACATTACCCTTGATTACACCATCCACGTGCAGTCCCTGTGAAAATGTCACATCACCTACCACCTCGGTATTTTGCCCGATCAACGTATCAATATTACTGAGTTGATACTTTTTTTTCTTTCCAAACATAATGTCTCCTTATCCAGTGGTATTACTGGCCTGCATCAGCAGGTTCAGCTGGCCACTTGATCTTTCGGGTATCCCCTTTGACCTTTTTTTGTCTCGGAATAACCTGTATCTCGATTGATTGCGGTGTAAAGCCCTTTGGTAATTTAATACCTCCCTCAAGACGGGCGAAATACTTGAAACGATACCTTATTTTAGACCTTTTTTTGGTGTTTATGTTGGCATATTCCAGTTTTTTCTTTATGCCCCCCTGCAACCCTTCAACCGAAATATGGACAACTCCTGACGATTCACGATGATGCTTGCGGGTGCCCTGGATATGGACCAGTGTCAGGTTGTAGTTATATTCACCTGTCTGCCTCTGCATGATCGTGAAGTCATGAATATGCAGCCCTTCCCGCCCATTGTCGGGCGAGACAATGGCTCTGTAAAACTGCAACTCTTCCCGTAACTCCTGATACTTTTCCTCCATTTTTGCCAATGTACCCTTGACGGCTGTATTGGCGTAGCTATCAACTTTCCTGGAACTTTCCAGACGAGCAAGGCGTGATCGATAGTCAGAAAGCTGGCCCTGCAGGTCATTTATTTCATCTCCGAGCTCACGCTGCACCTTCATTGCCGATGCATTATCAAAACCGGCCCGGTAACGCCCGTAATCAAAAACTGTCCAGGCCCCAAATGCCAATATGGACAAGATCGTGGCCGGCAAGATAAAGATTTTCCAGGTGGTTTTAAACATAGTCGGTCGGGGTTACGGATACTTGAATCAGGGCATCAATGCGACTGAATCGATACCCATACTCTCTTCCAGCCCAAACATCAGGTTCATATTGTGTACCGCCTGACCGGCCGCACCCTTGACCAGGTTATCAATCACCGAAAGAACGACGACAATATCCCGCCCTTGAGGCTTATGTACCGAGATCCGGCAATAATTACTGCCCTTTACTGATCGGGTTTCGGGGTGTGAACCATCCGGGAGCACGTCCACAAAGGGTTCATCGGCATATCGATCCTCAAATAATCGTTGCAAACTGTCGTTTTCCGTCACCTGGGTTGCATAAAGTGTTGCGTGTAACCCCCTGATCATCGGCGTCAGGTGGGGTACAAAGGTCAGCCCCACTGGCATACCCACTGCCGTCTCCAGCCCTTGCCTGATCTCTGGCAAATGCCTGTGTCCGGACACTCCGTAGGCCTTGAGGTTCTCACTGGCCTCACATAACAATGTGCTCACATTTGCAGACCGACCGGCGCCACTGACGGCGGACTTGCAATCTGCAATCAGGTTATCACTGTCGACCAGACCGGCCTCGATCAACGGCAAAAAACCCAGCAAGACCGCTGTGGGATAACAGCCAGGGTTGGCAACCAGACGTGCATTGCGGATCAACTCACGGTTGACTTCCGGCAGACCATATACCGCTTCGTCCAGCAATTGCGGGCTGGTATGCGTCATTCCGTACCACTGTTCCCATTCCGCTACATCCCTGATTCTGTAGTCTGCGGCGAGATCGATAACCCTGGCCCCGGCGTCCAGTAGTGCCGGTGTCGTGGCCATGGCTGTGCCATTTGGCGTGGCAAAAAAAACCACATCACAGGATGACAGTGCGACCGGATCCGGCTCACTGAATACCAGGTCGACCTTGTTTCTCAGGTTAGGGAACAGGCCGGATACCGGCTTACCCACCTCGGAACGGGACGTGATAACGCTGAGTTCAACCTGTGGATGCATGGCAAGAATGCGAAGCAATTCAACTCCTGCATAGCCTGTTCCACCTACAATACCTGCCTTGATCATCTATAAATACCTGATAAATTACTGACAGAGCCAATATATGCGCACATCAGAAACCAATAATTGATTGATATTATCATATGGCCTGGTGACTTTTTTTGCACGTAATTGCTTGAAATTTGCTTGAAATACGGACTAGTCGCTGTATTGATAAAACAGACGGGCAAAATAAAAGCGGCATATGCCGCTTAACAAGGTGGTGATTGATATAGTTATTGTTATAATAAACAGAGTCGGGTTACATAATAACCGATTTAAATTCTGAGTAAACATTACCCAAATTGGTTGAGCTAGTCAAGTTATTTTTCTTATATTTCAGTATATTAGATTATTATTAATTAAAAATAACCGTTTTTAAATCACGCCTAGCACCTCCGGACAGTCCGCTAGATTATTAATTTTCTTGCAAAAAAGCTGGGTGGTGAATCCTTGCGCTCAAATTTTTATTAAATCTTACTAATTGGCAGACTTCTTGTTTTCGAGAATAAAATCTTCAGGTAAGCACCTGGTATCGGCTCAGGCATGGAAAATCCGTCTGGTTTTCTTTGGTGGTGCCTTGCTGGTTGGCCTGGTAGCGGCAGTACTGGCCATTAGCAGCGACTTTGCCAATGAGTGGTTTCGTCACCAGGTCAGACAGTCCCAATACATACCCTTTCTTATCACCCCGCTCGGCCTGATCGCCATCGTCTGGCTGACACAACGGGTTTTCCCCGGGGGCGAAGGCAGCGGGATTCCGCAATGTATCGCCACCATTGAAATGACCGACCACCATGATCGCTCCAGATTGCTCAGTCTGCGCATCACGTTCGGCAAGATTCTGCTCACGGTTGGCGGGCTTTTTTGTGGCGCCTCTATCGGTCGTGAAGGGCCAACGGTGCATATCGGTTCATCCATCATGTACTCGCTGGGCAACCTGGCACGCTTTCCTGCCCATTTCATGGAAAGAGGACTGGTCATGGCCGGAGGGGCTGCCGGCATTGCGGCCGCCTTTAATACGCCACTTGCCGGTATTATGTTTGCGATCGAGGAAATGAGCCAGTCATTTGAACAACGCACCAGTGGTACCTTGATTACCGCCGTGGTCATCGCCGGTATCACGGCCATTACCCTGCAGGGCAACTACACCTATTTTGGATCAACCCGGGTTGATATTGATGTCGTCAGCGGCGCCCTGCTGGCTGTGCTGGTCTGTGGGCTGGTCGGCGGCATCACCGGTGGCCTGTTCAGCTACCTGCTGGTGCGTGGCAGCCGTTGCATCAACCCGTTTCGCAACAGACATCCACTCGTCGTTGCCGGCATCTGCGGCCTGATTATTGCGTTGATGGGTCTGGCCTCGGACGGTCTTTCCTATGGAACCGGTTATAATGAAGCCAAGCAATTGTTATCCGGTGCAGGCCAGGTCGATGCGGGCTACACTTTTTACAAAATCATTGCGACCATCGTCTCTTACCTGAGTGGTATCCCGGGTGGAATATTTGCGCCCTCTCTTTCAGCAGGTGCAGGCCTGGGCTCAATCGTTTCACCCTGGTTCAGTGGCACACCCGAAACCGCCATTGTTATTCTATGCATGGTCGGCTTTTTTTCCGCCGTGGTTCAAACACCCCTGACAGCAATCATTATTGTCATGGAAATGACAGATAACCAGACCCTTATGATACCCATCATGATCACGGCCTTTATTTCATATGGTATTTCGAAGATCATCAACCATGATGCTATTTATCGTGAGCTCGCCAAACCGTATATAGAAGAGGCCAAAAACAACCGCAAGCCACCACCCGCATCAGAAACAGATCACCTGGTATGAAACAAAAGAACCTGGTCACAGCGGGTGCAGTATTGGGGATGGCAATCCTGCTTGGTTTTATCTGGTTGCCACCGTCCGGCAACAGACAGGCGCCTGACCTTACCCTGAAATCGACTACCGGAAAGGAAATTCGTATCGGCTCACTGAAGGGCAGGCCTGTGCTTGTCAATTTCTGGGCCACGACCTGTACGCCCTGCCTGAAAGAGATTCCTTACCTTATTCATCTGTATAATGAGCTGAATTCCAGGGGACTGGTGATTATCGGTGTTAATATGTTTTATGACCTGCCCATACAGGTTGTTGAGATGATTAAACAAAAAGGGATCCCCTACCCGGTTATTCTGGATACAGACCGGAAAATTATGCACGCGTTCGGAATGAAACAACCTTTAACACCGACAACGATATTGATTGATACACATGGTAATATTATTTACCGGAAATCGGGGGTTCCTGACATGGAAAAACTGGGGGGCAAGATCATCGCATTACTATCATCAGCCAACGAGGGCAAGTAATCATGTTATGGGTCAAGGCTTTTCATATCATCTTTATGGTTACCTGGTTTGCTGCCCTGTTCTATCTGCCAAGGTTATTTGTCTATCACGCGATGGCAGAAGATGAAACCAGCATAGAACGCTTCAAGATAATGGAACGCAAACTGTTCCATGGCATCATGACTCCCAGTGCAGTCATCACCGTACTACTGGGTATCTGGATGCTGATGGACTATGCCTGGGCCGCTTACCGGGACACTGGCTGGCTACACGTCAAGCTGGCGCTGGTTGTCTTGCTTGTCATCTACCATGTCTATTGCGGGAGATTACTGCGTGATTTTCGTATGGACAGAAACAGGCACAGCCATGTCTTTTACCGGTGGCTTAATGAATTTCCGGTACTGCTACTGATCGGGGTCATTATCCTGGTCACGGTCAAGCCGTTTTAGCTTGCTGCAGGGTAGAGGCCAGGTATACAAGGACAAGGAAAACAACCCGGAGAAAGTATCTGTATACCCGTACAACAACATGGCTTTTCCTTGCATGAAAACGTGATAGAATAGTTCACTTATTGACCTTGTTTAAAATCAGGATATACAGATATGGCCACAATAATACAATGTGTAGTTCTCAAGACAGAAGCCGAAGCAATGGAGGCCGCTCCGCATCCTGGCGAATTGGGTCAACGCATCGTCCAGTCTGTTTCAGCGGAAGGATGGAAAAAATGGCTGGAGCACCTGACCATGGTCATCAATGAAAACGGTCTGAATACCTCCGATCCACGCAGCCTGACCCTTATTGAGGAACATATGCTGGGGTTTTTGTTTAATGAAGGCCAATATTCCGGCACAGGTGGCTTTACACCACCACGCGCGAAAAAATAAAAAAACTGTTATTTAAATATTTCATTAAAAAACTGCTGCATTTCTTTCCATGACTGTTTGTCGGCCTTGCTATTGTATCCAAGCGGCAGATTGAATTTTTTTGCAAGCCGGTCGGCCTCTTGGTTAGTAAAACTGTGCCTTGCACCGGGGTAATTAACAAACCTGTAATCCACTCCGGCCGATGTCATTTCTTTTTTAAACTTTTCAATGTCCCCAGCTGTTGTAAAAGGGTCATCCGCCCCGTTTAATACCAGAACCCGCGCCTTGACCACTCCTTTTTTAACCGGGCTTGTCGTTGTAATACTGCCATGAAAACTGACAACCCCGTCCAGATCCAGCCCCTGACGCGCCATGTTCAGAACAATACCACCACCAAAACAGAAACCGATTGCGGCCGTCCTGTTTTTATCTACGGTGACATGTTTGTTCAACAGGTTCAGTGCCGCCATAAAACGTGCCTTTGCCAACTCCATATTCCCGCTTACGGCACTGGCAAACCTGCCCGCATCCTTCGGGTGGCTGGCCTGCCTGCCATCACCATACATATCAACTGCCAGTGCTGTGTAACCCAGCTTGGCCAACATTCGCGCCCGATTACGTGCATGCGCGTTATGCCCCCACCATTCATGTACAACCAGAATACCCGGTCGTCTTTTATTGCTGGCATTGTCATAGGCCAGGTATCCCTTTAAAACTGTCGTACCATCACGATAGTCTACTTCTTCCCCGACAACTGCGGAAATAGCCATCCCTGAATAGACCAGAAAAAATAAAAAAATTATCCCTGTTCGTTTCATAGCGCTCTCCTCGCATCAATAATTATTTTTCCGGATGATAGTCTAACCCGTATTTCTCATCAGGCTGACATAATAATTTTTCCAGTGAGGCCCTTTGAGAGAGAGGCATACGGGCTGGTATTTATTTTCACCACAAACCTGCCTGGGCATGCACTTGAAATGAGCCGGGGTTCACAACTGTCCCGTTAACTTTATGAAGCACATATGGATATGAGGACATGGAATCGGTAAGCCGGATCAAGACCGTCTGCCGCGCGGACGCGGCAGTCGAGCCGCCATGGATGGCATATCTTGCATGTCTTGATCCGGCTTACCGGTTTTATGTCCGGATTGCGGGTTGGCCCGAAACACACTTGCCACTTACATTTCAGCTACATTCGTTACAGGTTGACGGGGCAGTCATACCCGGGACTGGAATGGATATATGCCGAAATGTTTAATTTTACACACCAGTGATTATTAATGCTGAACATCGGTGCTAAGTAATTACTTGTACTATAGAAATCAGTCATGCAGCCGAAATATCGTCTATATTTCCGGGTATCAACAAGGTAAAAAACGCTGATCGTAATGGACACATCCGTTAAACCAGAATCGCTCCAGGTTCGCTGGCAAGACTCTCCACTGGCCGGAGAGAATGCGGCCTATGTTGAGCAACTATATGAAAGCTATCTTGCTAACCCGTCGAGCATCAGCGATGAATGGCGTGCCTGTTTCGATAACCTGCAATCAGATAATGAATCCATCGCAGACGTTTCACATCAACAGATCAGGAACAACTTCCGTCAGCTTGCGCGTGCAAAATCCACATCCCGGGATATAACACCCATAACACAGCAGCGTGATGCGAAGCAGGTCGGCGTTCTGCAGCTGATAAATGCACACCGGTTTCTGGGACATCGGGTCGCCAGGACAGACCCCCTTGGAAAGCATAAACATCCGGAAATTCCCGAGCTCACGCTGGAATATTACAAACTATCATCAAATGATTCACATACGTTTTTTAATACCGGTTCACTGGTGGGGCCAGACACTGCGAGCCTGGGCGAAATACTGGATACCCTGGAGCGTACCTATTGCGGCAGTATCGGCATTGAATACATGCATATCAGTGACACCACTGAAAAGCGCTGGATTCAGGAATACATTGAAAAACGCCGGGGGAAACCAGGGTTATCCGACGAAGTAAAAAGGGAACTCTGCACACAACTGATTATGGCCGAGGCACTGGAAAAATATCTGCACAACAAATATGTTGGCCAGAAACGTTTTTCTCTCGAGGGGGCCGAGAGCCTGATCCCTGTTCTGAAAGAACTGATCAACTGTGCCGGCAGTCGCCACAAGGTCAAGGAGATGGCCATTGGCATGGCACACCGCGGTCGGCTCAACGTACTGGTAAACCTGATGGGCAAGGTCCCGGCTGATCTGTTCATGGAATTTGAGGGCAAGGTAGAAAACCAGATTGGTACAGGTGATGTAAAATACCACATGGGATTCTCTGCCGATTTTCAAACAGCCGGGGGGCCATTGCATGTATCCCTGGCATTTAACCCGTCACATCTTGAAATCGTCTCACCGGTTGTTGAAGGCTCTGTCCGTGCAAGACAGGACAGAAGGGGTGACAGAAAAGGGGCAGAAGTCATCCCTGTCCTCATCCACGGGGATGCGGCATTTGCGGCCCAGGGTGTGGTGATGGAAACCTTCAACATGTCCCAGTCACGCGGTTATTCAACCAAGGGGACTGTACATATTGTCATCAATAACCAGATTGGTTTTACATCAAGTAACCAGGAAGATGCACGGTCTACCCTGTATTGTACCGATGTCGCCAAAATGGTGAATGCCCCCATCCTGCATGTCAATGGAGACGACCCCGAGGCCGTTATCCTGGTAACGCAACTGGCCCTCGATTATCGAATGCGTTTTTACAAGGACATTGTCATTGATATGGTCTGTTATCGCCGACACGGACACAGTGAAGCAGATGAACCCATGGCAACACAACCCCTGATGTACACCACCATCAAGGGCATGCCGACAACAATTGAACTTTATGTTAAAAAGTTACTTGATGAAGGCATTATTACCCTCGAGGAAACACACAATATCGGGCAGGTATACAGTGACAAACTGGATGCCGGGATTTCCGTTGTCGATGAATACATCCCGGAAGAAGAGGCCAAATTTCCGTATCTCGCCAACTGGGATCTGTATAAAAAACGCGACAGCACAAGCCCGGTCAAGACAAAAGTCGACAAACGTATTTTAGTCAATCTCCATAAACAACTGGAACAACTGCCGGATAACTTCAGCCTGCATCCGAACGTCAAAAGAATTCTTGATGCACGCAAGGGTATGCTGGACGGCAAAAACCGTATCGACTGGGGTTTTGCGGAAACCATGGCCTATGCTACCTTGCTGAACGACGGATACTCGATACGCCTGTCCGGTCAGGACAGCGGGCGGGGGACTTTTTTTCACCGCCATGCCACATTGAATGATCAGAAAACCGGCGAGACATATATACCACTCAGAAACCTCGATGTAGGCAAGGCAAATTTTCTGGTCATCAATTCCCTGCTATCCGAGGCAGCCGTACTGGCCTTTGAGTATGGCTACGCAACAACTGATCCATTAACGCTGACCATCTGGGAGGCGCAGTTCGGTGATTTCGCCAACAACGCACAGGTGGTGATTGATCAGTTTATCAGTGCCGGTGAGCAAAAATGGAACCGTCTCTGCGGCCTGGTCATGCTCCTCCCGCATGGTCTGGAGGGTCAGGGCCCCGAGCATTCATCTGCCCGCCTGGAACGCTATCTGCAACTTTGTGCACAACACAATATACAGGTTTGCTGCCCGACCACTGCCGCCCAGATATTTCACCTGCTTCGCAGACAAATGTTAATGGCATGCCGTCGTCCATTGATTGTCATGTCTCCCAAGGGACTCTTGCGTCACCCTGCTGCCAGCAGTGACCTGTCGGCGTTACTTGATGGCGAGTTCAACCTGCTTCTACCTGAAACCGACCCCCTGGATGATAACAAGGTCAGCCGGATTGTCCTGTGCAGCGGCAAGGTTTATTACGACCTGCTGGAACGCCGGCGCCAGGAGCACCTGGACGATATCGTTATCATCAGAATTGAACAACTCTACCCCTTCCCGCATGAACAGGCCCGGGAGCAGATTGCACGATACAAAAATGCCAGGACATTTATCTGGTGCCAGGAAGAACCCCTCAATCAGGGTGCCTGGTATTCCAGCCAGCATCACCTTCAGACGGCAATTGGCGCCAACAATACTTTACACTATGTCGGGCGGCCACTGCTTGCAGCCCCCGCAGTCGGCTACAGCATTCTTCATAATCAGCAAAAGCAGCAATTGGTTGAGGACGCCCTCGGCCTGACAGGACAACAAAAGGAATCAACATGAGTATCGAAATCAAAACACCGGCCTTCCCGGAATCTGTGCTGGATGGAACACTGACAACCTGGCACAAACAACCGGGTGACACCATCAACCGTGGGGAAGTCATTGCCGATATAGAGACAGACAAGGTTGTATTTGAGGTTCCCAGCCTTGCCGATGGCATTGTCGAGGAATTACTTTGCCACGAGGGTGACACCGTCTTGTCTGAACAGGTGCTGGCCCGAATTGATACATCGGGGAAAATAATCGAACCGGAAAAGAACACGAACGATAAACAGCCCGGGCCGGCAATCGAGGAAAAACTGCAGGCCCAGCCCCTGCTGGCCCCGTCAGCCGGGAAACTGGTCATGGAGCACCATCTGGATACCGCTCAAATTACCGGCAGCGGCAAAGGAGGACGCATCCTCAAGGAAGATGTGCTGAACCTGATCAACAAGGAAACCGTCAACACAGAACAGGGCAACCCTGAAACAACAGCAGTCCGGCAGGAAAAAAGGGTGCCCATGACACGGTTACGCGCACGGATTGCAGAACGTCTCCTGGAGGCTCAGCATAATGCCGCAATTCTAACAACATTTAATGAGGCAAACATGCAGCCGGTGATTGATTTGCGTACCCGTTACCGCGATCAATATGAAAAGAAACACGGTGTACGTCTTGGTTTTATGTCGTTCTTTGTCAAGGCAGCACTGGAGGCCTTAAAACAGTTCCCCGAGGTGAATGCTTCAATCGAAGGTGATGATATTGTCTATCATGGTTTCTTTGATATTGGTATTGCGGTTGGCACCCCGCGTGGTCTGGTTGTACCTGTTCTGCGTGATGCCGACCAGATGGGCATGGCCGATATTGAAAAACAAATTTCCGATTATGGTCAGCGTGCACAAAACAGCGCCTTGTCTCTGGATGAAATCACCGGGGGCACATTCAGTATCACCAACGGTGGTGTCTTTGGCTCCATGCTGTCGACACCTATCCTTAACCCGCCACAAAGTGGAATTCTTGGTATGCATAAAATACAGCCCAGGCCGGTGGTCGAGGAAAATGAAATTGTAATCCGGCCCATGATGTATCTGGCCTTCTCTTATGATCATCGCATTATCGATGGGCGCGAGGCCGTGCAGTTCCTGGTAGCCATCAAGGAAACCATTGAAGACCCTGTTCGACTGTTACTGGATATCTGAATGGAAAAGAATTTTGATGTTATTGTTATTGGCGCCGGGCCTGCAGGTTATGTCGCCTCCATCCGCTGCGCCCAGCTCGGTATGAAAACAGCCTGCATTGATAACTGGCTGGATGAAAAAGGCCAGCCCTCCCCGGGTGGCACATGCCTGAATGTCGGCTGCATTCCCTCCAAGGCCTTGCTGGAATCATCTGCATTGTATGTACAGGCAAGTCAGGAACTTGAAGGCCATGGCATAACCACAGGCCCTGTCAGTTTTGATGTGTCCACCATGATGCGTCGAAAACGGCAACTGGTTAAGGGGCTGACGTCGGGCGTCCGGTCTTTATTGACTGGCAACAACATAACATTATTCACAGGTAACGGGCGTCTGCTTGCAGATAAACAGGTGGAGGTTAACCGGGACGGCAATATCACGGTAATTCACGCAAAAAATATAATTCTTGCTCCCGGCTCAACAAACCGGGCCCTGCCGGCAATACCAATTGACGATGACATTGTCGTTGACTCCAGTGGTGCGCTGTCTTTTGCTGAAGTGCCAAACAGGCTTGCCGTTATCGGGGCGGGTGTTATCGGCCTTGAAATGGGCAGCGTATGGAGCCGCCTGGGGTCAAAGGTCAGTATTTATGAATATGCACCTTCATTTCTACCATTTGCAGACAAACAGATTTCAAAAACCGCCCTGGCCACCTATAAAAAACAGGGGTTGGAATTTAACTTCGGAGCCGAGGTTACAAAGGCGTCGATCACCTCCGGCAAGATCACCCTGCACTATAGTAACGGCGATTCCCGGCATCAGGCAGAATTTGAGAAAATAATTGTCGCGGTTGGACGGATACCTAATACGAGCGACCTGTTTTCCGATGCTGCCGGGATCAGGCTGGACAACCAGGGCAGGATCGAGGTAAATGAACAGTGCAGTACCAATGTGGAAGGTATATACGCCATCGGTGATGCCGTCCGTGGTCCGATGCTGGCCCATAAAGGCTCTGAGGAAGGCATGATGGTCGCCGAGCTTATAGCCGGGCAATATGCCCGTGTTGATTACGGCACCATACCTTTCGTTGTTTACACTGACCCCGAACTGGCCTGGTGTGGAAAAACTGAACAGGCATTAATTGAACAGGATATCCCTTACAGCACAGGGCAATTTTCTTTTGCCGCCAATGGGCGTGCCATGGCATCCGGGTCGGCTACAGGTATGATCAGGATACACGCACACAGAGATACAGACCGGGTTCTGGGCGTTCATATGATCGGCCCGCATGTTTCTGAATTGATAGGACAGGCGGTGATCGCCATGGAATTTGGCAGCAGCAGCGAAGACCTCGCCATGACCATGTTTGCCCATCCTTCTCTTTCCGAAGTTCTGCATGAGGCCGCACTGGATGTAACAAAACGTGCGATCCACAAGGTCAGCAGGAAATAAACACTTTTATACTTAAACCCACAGCTGCCCTGTTAACGTTATGAAGCGCCTATAAATGTGAGGACATGAACCGGTATGGCCAAATAAAGACCGTCTGCCGCACGGATACGGCAGCCGAGCCGCCATGGATGGCATGTTTTGCGTGTCTTGATTTGGCCATACCGGTTCATGTCCGGATTGCTCGATTTAACTCAAAATGTACTTGCCGTTTATGTTTCAACTACATTCGTTACAGGTTAATGGGACAACCATAGCTTAAACCGGAATTACTGCCTACGGCCTGAACAAGGCTACAAAACTGTCGGGCGTTTCCTTTATTTTAAATTTATCAGGCCAATGTATTTATTTTTTGTCTATAATTGATAGCATGCTAAATAATAAAAAAATAGTTGTCGTTATGCCGGCCTATAATGCCGCCCCCACACTGCAATCCACATACGATGAAATCCCGCTTGATGTCGTCGACGAGGTAATACTTGTTGATGACTGTAGCAGCGATGACACTATTGAACTGGCCAGATCCATTGGGCTGACACATATTATCAGGCATGACACTAACACGGGATATGGCGGCAACCAGAAAACCTGCTACAAAAAGGCGATTGAGCTCGGCGGTGATGTTATCATTATGCTTCACCCGGACTATCAATATACACCAAAATTAATTACCAGCATGGCCTCCCTGATTACGGAAGGCGTGTTTGATTGCGTCCTCGGTTCGCGCATACTGGGAACCGGTGCGTTAAATGGAGGCATGCCTGTATATAAATTCATCTCCAACAGGCTATTAACCGCCTTTCAGAATCTGGTCATTAATTATAAACTATCAGAATATCACACTGGCTACAGGGCATTTTCCAGGGAAATTCTTCAAACACTCCCGCTGGATGAAAATGCCAACGGATTTGTTTTTGATAATCAGATGCTGGCACAAATTATCTATGCAAAATTCTCAATTGGAGAAATAACCTGCCCGACACGATACGCGGCAGGGTCTTCCTCAATCAGCTTTACCAATTCTGTAAAATATGGCATCGGTGTGATGAAAACATCTATCCTGTTTTTTTTGAACAGGCATAACCTGATTACCAGTCCGATATTTAAAAACCTCGGCAGCAGGAATAAACCCGTCAATGGCAAGTAATAAATCAGTTGTATTACTTATCTTAATATCACTGCTGTATATCCCGCTATCATTTTACGTCTATCGCGATACATCGGGGCACGGGTTTCTATACTGGGATGATGTGACATATGTCAGCGGAAACGCACATGTCCAGAAAATCAATGCAGGCAATCTCTGGTGGATGTTAACAAAGTACCATGCAAATAACTGGCACCCGTTAAGCTGGTTATCTCATGCAATTGATGTCACCATCTGGGGGAATAACCCGGCCCGCCATCACCAGACAAATATATTTATACATTCACTAAATTCAATACTGCTGTTTTTTGTAACGCTCACACTGATACGGGTAGCAAATAATAAAAACGATCCTGTCAAAATAATAACATCTAATAACAGGGCAATTTTGGCTTCATTTATGACCGGGTTGTTATTCCTGATACACCCGCAGCATGTAGAGTCCGTGGCCTGGATAGCAGAGCGAAAGGATTTACTCTGCGCACTGTTTTTCATGCTGTCAATACTTGCCTATATACATTTTACATTAACCGGAAAATCATCCCTGAAAACAACATCAGTCCTGCTATATATTTTCTCTCTAATGTCAAAATCCATGGCCGTCAGCCTGCCCTTTGTTTTACTGTTGCTTGATTACTTTCCCTTGAAGCGTCTGGGTAACCATGACAATCCGGAAAATAACCTGATAGAGCGAATAAAAGAAAAATCCATATATTTTTTCGCAGCCATTGCAACTGCACTGATTACCCTGATTACCCAGTATACAAGTGGAGCGGTCCGTACATTAGACGAGCTGTCATTACCGGTCAGACTGCTTAATGCAGCCAATAGCCTGATATTTTACGGCTACAGATTCCTGGTGCCAACTGATTTTTCTGCCTATTACCCTTATCCGGACTGGATTTTACATAAAGGACTACTCAGTCTGATTCCAGTTCTGGCTATTATAATAATTATGGCCATTTTGATTAAGGCATGCCGTAATGGTCACCCCATTGGCTTAATTAGCTTTATATATTATCTTGTTACGATACTCCCCGTCATTGGAATAATCCAGGTTGGAACACAGGCTGCAGCGGACCGGTACACGTACATTCCTCTGATGGCCTTTTATATTCTGGCCGGCCTGTTTATTCAGAAACTACATGAAAATTTCAGTAAAAACCCCTGGTTAAAGATCCCTTTATATTTATTGCTTGCAGGGGCATTTTACTTTCTTGTAAACAAAAGCCATGAACAGGTATTGATATGGAAAAATGATAAAACACTCTGGAAATCAGTGTTATTAAAATATCCGGATACTGCCCCGGTGGCACATGCCAATCTTGGCAGTGTCTATTTTGAAGAGGGAAAGTTCAGTCTTGCTGAAGCAGAATACAACCGGGCAATCAGCATCAATCCGAAAGACATTAATTCACTCCTCAATCTTGGCTTGACCCTGGAAAGACTGCATAAAAAGGAACAGGCTATAAAACTGTACAATAAAGTTGCATCGGAAAATAGTGACAGCTTCCGGGTATTGACCGAAACTGGCAATGCATTTTTTCGCCTGCACAAATATAAAATGGCATATTCACAATTTATACGCGCACTGGAACTAAACCCGGGCTCCGATGAGACTATTATCCAGATCTCCCGTATACAGGCGCTATCAGGTAAATATACAGCCGCTCAAAACCTTCTATTATCACTTTTAAAAAGAAGTCCGGATAATATTAATGCTATTATTCTAATGGCCAATATATTCGCCAAGCAGAATATATATGGCATGGCAATACAATACTACAAGAAGGCACTACTGATTAAGCCTGAAAATAAACATGCAAAACAGCGATTAAATGCTTTAATGAAGACAACCCGGTAAATAGTGTTATGCAGGACTATTGATAAAATATACTTCTGTCGAGTAGCTTATGAAAAATAATATTCCAGCAGCACCATGTATACCCGCTTCACTTATTAGTTTCCTCCAGAAAGAAAAAATTAATATTTTATATCTGTGCGCATTAATTTTCGTTGTCATATTTTTACGTACACCTTTTCTCGATGTGCCACTTGAAAGAGATGAAGGCGAATATGCCTATGGCGCACAACTACTACTCAAAGGTTACTTGCCATATGTAAATTTTTACAATATGAAACTACCTGGAATGTATCTGATTTACTCGGTAATACTTGAACTGTTCGGCATGACACACAAGGGTATTCATACTGGATTACTGGTTGTAATCATAATATCAACAGTCACTATCTACCTTCTGGCAAGAAACCTGAGCAACACACTATTTGCCACTATCACAGCCACCACTTTTGCAATATTAACACTCGACCCCGGAATGCAAGGCATAATCGCAAATTCAGAACATTTTATGAATTTTTTCATCTTGCTGGCTTTATTACTGATTTCATATAAAAAAGAAACAAATAACTACTTTTACGCCGCAGGAATACTTCTTGGACTTGCATTAATAATAAAACAACATGCTATATTTGCCGTCTTGTTTTCAGCTATTCTTTTTTGGCAACAGCAAAATTCGCGGGCGACGATAAAGGGGAAATTCTACACGCTGTTACTTTTTTTTCTATCTGCATTTACTCCCATTATTTTATTATCAACTTATTATTTCATGAATGGACATTTCCATGAATTCAGGCTTTGGGTATTCGACTATGCTATCGATTATGTTTCGCAGATACCACTCAACCTGGTTGGTGATATTTTTATAATAAAATCTTTAACGGCCTTTAGTCAAATGTATTTAATCTGGATTTTTATTTTGTCAGGGCTGTTATTGTCCGCGGTTCGATTTAATACGGACATGCTACCAAGATACCTGCTACTGTTTGCAGTATTTTCATTCTTAAGCATAATACCTGGATTCTACTTCAGACCACATTATTATTTATTACTCGTACCAGCCGCATCTTTAACATCTGGCTATATGGCAATCTCCATCAAAAAATTCCTGAATAATAGTACTGCAACCATCAAAAATGGTGTGCCTGTTCTTGTATACCTGGCTCTGGTCGCTTTTACTTTCAACAGTCAAAGAGATTATCTTTTCAGGTACAGCCCGGTACAGGTCAGCCGATTATTATACGGTAGAAACCCCTTTCCGGAATCAATTCAAATCGCGGAATTCATCGCGAAAGCAACTGGCAAAAAAGATAAAATACTGGTACTCGGCTCTGAGCCACAAATATTATTTTATGCCAGGCGTCAATCCGCCTCAGGCTTTTTTTATATGTACCCATTAATGGAAAAACACAGGAATGCAATAAAAATGCAGAAACTATTTATCAGCGAGGTGGAAAATAATAATCCTTCTTTTGCAGTTGTCGTAAATATTCCATTTTCATGGCAAATTACCCCGGAGTCTGAATTGCATATAATCGACTGGTCAAATAAATATATAAATAATAACTTTTATCCTGTCGCCATACTCACATTACGAGGCGGCAATGAAGGTTATGAATGGCACCAGTATAATGAAAAATATACGAATTCAAATTTCACTATAACGCTTTTCAAACACAGGTAACACTAGTGATTTGTCACCTTGACAGAACCCTAGATTACTTCACTGGACTCTGATTACAGGTGACGTTATCACTTTGAGTTTTGAATATGCTTCCCTAAGCGCATCTTCAGCCTTCCCTGGGTCAGGTGCCTTTGAGAAAATAAAGCCGAGATAACTAAAACCTTCTGGCAAGGGGGTGAGCTCATAACCTTCACTAATGCTGATCTCAACATCTTTTATGTATTTTATCTTGCTCGCTGTCAGCACCCCCTCAACTCGCCTCAATATACCCTGCTGCGTTATCGGTATCATCAACACACCGGCGGCCTGATCCATGTTGGCCAACTTTACCTCCATACCGGCAGCATGCCTGATAATGATTTCTTCCAGGCTCCTACCCGTTGCAAATTTTAATAATCGTGCACACTGGCCACCAATCGTTCTGGATGCTATTTCCAGAATCCATACCTTGTCATCATGTATGCGCATTTCTGCATGTACCGGTCCCTGGCGAAGGCCATAGGCATCACATGCCTGCTGTACGGTATGATGGATCTGTTGTCGGACTTGCTCATCAAGTCTGGATGGGGTTATATAATAGGTTTCCTCAAAGAAAGGTCCCTGCATCAGGTCGGGTTTATCAAACAGTGCAAGACACTGTAGTTTTCCGTCAGTCAAAAGCCCTTCGAATGCATATTCGTATCCGGGTATATATTGCTCCAGCAAAACAGTATTTTTTTCTTGCCCGGCTAGTTGCTCCTGTAACAGAATCGACTGAATACGTGAACTGGCATTAACCAGCTCACGATCATCGTTGACCCTGATTACGCCACGGCTGCCCGATAATGATAAAGGTTTAATGACACATGGATAGCCCACGCCATGCACGGGGGTTTTTATCAATGACTGTATGGAACGCTTCTCAAATCGAGGTACATACAAATCGGTGGCTGACAGGCATTCCCGGGAAAGGTCTTTTCTTGTGGTAAGCCGACTGGCCATAAGGTCATTATGAACAAGTCCCAGCGTCTTTGATAAACCTGAAGCCAACTCAACTGTCAGGTCATCGGTACCGATTACTGCGATAATATTGTTGCCCTTCACGGCAGAAAGTATCTGTTGGTATGCCTGTTCAATTTCCTGAAAATCGACGTGAATTCCATCGGCCACTGCACTTACCAGTGAATGCCGGCCTTGTGAAACAACAATAACGTGGATGCCGATATTTTCTGCGGCCTTGAGGTAGGGGGCCAGCCGGTAACTATTGCGTGGGGAGATTAACAAAAGACACGGGCGCATTTCTGCAACCCGTGTCTGACTGGTTTCAACTTGCGGCCCGTTGCTCTGTGCCACAGGGTGGGCTAAGCACAGCCTCCGCTGGCAGAACCACAGGCACCGCAGGCCCCACTGCCACCGGTGGCGGCAAATACGTTATTAAACACAAAACTGGCACCGGTTGGTTTTTCAACAAAGTCTATCTCAACACCCTTTAAGTACGAAAGGGCAACCGAATCAACATAGATCTTGAATTTGTCATATTCACGAACTGCATCATAATCACTGCGCCTATCGGTAAAGGTCATACCATAAGTCATGCCCCCACACCCGCCACCGGATACATAAACACGAATAGCCTCTATTTCATCGTCGGCATCCTTGAGCAGGCCTAACATCTTCTCTTGCGCCACCTCGGATAATTTTACTTCGGCATCAGACAGGATTAAATTAAATTCAGCAACTTCAGCTACAGACATGTTCATCTCCAAAATATCTTCAATGGCATTATCATACCATTTTTATCAGTTTCCTGCGACCCCGGTTAACTGACATTATTTATAGGTATTTGATTTACAGGGATAATTATTTGCCCGCACGGATCAGGCTGCCCAGACCCACACTCTCCAGCGCGGAGTTGAGATATTTACGTATGGCATGGGCACTGGTAAATTGCAGGACACGTGTCAGCATGACCCTGGCATCACGTTGACTGAAGCTCCTGATCACCCACTTTATTCGTGGCAAACCTGCAACGGTCATACTCAGGTTATCAACGCCCATGCCCAGCAAAAGGATGGCAGCAGCAGGATCGCCGGCCATTTCACCACAAACACCCACAGGACATCCGTGTTTATGGCCCGCCTCAACGACATTGTTTATTGCCCTTAATACAGCGGGATGCAAGGTATCATACAGCTTGGCCACCCGCGCATTATTACGATCAACCGCGAGTATATACTGGGTAAGGTCATTGGTGCCGATAGACAGAAAATCAACACGCTGTGCCATTTCTTCGGCCTGGTATACCGCCGAGGGCACCTCTATCATGGCGCCGATTCCCGGCCAGGTCACTTCCTCATCATCTTCCTGCATCTCACTGAATACCTGGTCAATTAACAGTATGGCCTCATCCAGTTCCCCCAGGTCACTGATCATGGGTAGAAGGATACTGAGGTTATCGAGCCCCTTCGCAGCCTTGAACATGGCATGGATCTGGGTCAGAAATATTTCACGATGATCCAGCGTTATTCTAATGCCTCGCCAGCCCAGAAACGGGTTTTCTTCCTTGATCGGAAAATAGGGCAAGGACTTGTCTCCACCCACATCCAGCGTTCGCAAGGTGACCGGGCGAGGCGAAAATGCCTTCAGGACCTGACGATATATTGCTGTCTGCTCTTCGGTGCCCGGGAAACGGTCACGAATCATAAACGGGAACTCGGTACGATAAAGACCTACCCCCTCGGCACCGCTCTTGATAGAAGGTTTGATATCGGCCACCAGACCCGTATTAACATACAGGGGCATGCGCTTGCCGTCTGTCGTCTCGGCAGTTAACTTTTGTAATACCCTTAAATCCTTTTCCAGCTCGGTATCTTCCCTGGCCAGTCGTGCATATTCACGCCGGACCGGTGGCGACGGATCCATATAAAGCCGACCCTGATAACCATCAATAATAAAGGCATGACGGTCGATACGTGACATATCCAGATCTTCCGCACCCATCACGACCGGGATGCCCATTGCCCTGGCCAGAATAGCTACATGAGATGAGCCTGAACCTCTCGATGAAACGACACCAACAATATTTTTCACCGGGGCGTCAGCCAGATCGGTTGCACCGATTGTCTCGCCCATTAAAATGGTTTTTTTAGGGTACTCACGGGCTGTTTTTTCTTTTTCCAGAAGGTTCTGCAAAATACGTTGGCCTACTTCACGCACATCGTCGGCCCTGTCACGGAAATATGGATCCTCCATTTCCTCAAACTTCTGCGCACTGTACTGGATAACATCACGCAAGGCGCCGGGTGCCCAGTTTCCCTTCTTGATCCCCTCGATTACATCATCAACGATCGTGTCACTGTTGACCAGCAGTGCGTAAGCATCAAACAGGACACGGTTTTCCTCCTCCAGGCTCTCACCCAGTCTTTCCTGCATATCGTCTATGTCCTTGACCACCCTCGCAAGTGCATCCTGGTAAAGAAAAATTTCCTCGTCTATGTCATCCACTTCCCGGTCAGGCACCGCCATCAGGTCTGCGGCCGGGAAAATGACCATGGCCGTTCCTATGCCTACCCCGGGGGCTGCGGCCTCACCCTGAATAAACTGTTCATGCTTGCGAGATTTGATTTTTTCAATACTACTACCCTGGCCACGGGCCTCGGCATGGGCAATCGCACCGGCCAATTGCGCCGCCAGTGTCACCAGAAATGCGACATCATCATCCTTGAAGGCCTTTTTGCGGGTACCCTGAATAACCAGTACACCGAGGACAATACGTTGATGAATTATAGGCACACCCAGAAAGGCATGGAATTTTTCAGCACCTATTCCTTCAATGAGTTTATAACGGGGGTCTTTTATGGCATCCGCCAGGTTAACCGGTTCAGCACGACGGGCCACCAGCCCAATGAGCCCCTCGCCCTGATTGAGCCTGACCGAACCCATGTCATCTACATCCAGGCCTGCCGTCAGCATCAGCACGTGCTGCTGACGGTCAAAATCTGTCAGGTAAACAGATGCCGCATCGACACCCATTGCCTGCCTGACCTCCTTTACTATGATCTCGAGGACATCGTCAAGGCTGCGCGCCCGATTTACCTCTTGCACTATATGTTGCAGGATTGCCAGCATTATTTTCTCGAAAATAAATGAGTATAAAGTACAGACACGTTAGCGTCTGAACCCATGTGGGCCACGACGACGCCTCAATTCAGGTAGTGCTTCATCCGGGAACAATAACGGGTGAAACTCCTTAAGCACCTGCATGTAGACATTGCGCTTGAAAGAAACAACTTCACGCAGGGGCTTCCAGTAATCGACCCAGCACCAGCTATCAAACTCCGGTTTCTCACTCTGATTCAGACAAACTTTTTTTCCTTCACTTCGCATGCGCAGTAAATACCATACCTGTTTCTGGCCAATGCACACCGGCAGTGAATCATGACGAACCAGTTTTTTAGGTAACCGGTAACGTAGCCATTCCCTGGTACAGGATATGACTTCAACATCTTCTTCCTGAAGACCCGTCTCTTCTTTCAGTTCCCGAAACAGGGCCTGCTCACGGGTTTCATGTTCCTGAATGCCACCCTGAGGAAATTGCCAGGCATCCTGCCCGATCCGGCGTGCCCAGAACACGCGCCCGTCCTGATGGCACAGGATAATGCCTACATTGGCACGGTAACCTTCTGTGTCAATCACTTGCTGATCCGTTTTAATAACATAATTACTACACAATTTGCCACACAGTCCTGCCGACAAGCAAGTAAGTATTTTACTCTATTAGCGTTATTTAATATATAAACGTTGTTCTGCTCACGTTTTTACATTACCCTGTCGCAAATCCACTCCTGTATGTAAAGAAATTATAGCCATGGCCCTGAGTATTTTTGATCTGGACAATACCCTGTTGGCGGGTGACAGTGACTACCTGTGGGGCCAATTTCTGGTTGAACAGGGTATTGTTGACGGGCCAGACTACGAAAAGAAAAATCAGGCATTCTACGATCAATATAAGAAGGGATACCTTGATATTTTCGAGTTTCTCGGCTTTTCCCTTAAACCCTTAAAAAACCATTCGGTTAATGATCTCTATCAGTGGCGTGAACAATTCATACAGGAGAAAATTCTTCCCATTATTCTGGATAAGGGAACCGATCTGATTGAGCAACATCGCCAACGGGGAAACACACTGGTGATTATAACGGCAACCAATCACTTTGTTACCAGGCCCATTGCAGACATACTCGGCATTGAACATCTTTTGGCTACAAACCCCGAGATGATCGACGGACAATATACCGGCAAGGTAACCGGTACACCCTGCTTCCAGAAAGGCAAGGTCATCAGGTTAATGGAATGGCTGGAAGCAAATAAACAAACCCTGGATAAAAGCTGGTTCTTCAGCGACTCACATAACGACATTCCATTACTGGAAAAGGTAACCAGCCCGGTTGCCGTCGACCCGGATGACGGATTACTACAACACGCCACCCGTCATCACTGGGATATTATCAGCCTCCGCTAACAATGAGCAAGACAAGTATATATTTCCTGCTTGTACTTACCTGCCTTGCCAGTTTCCTGCTGGCTGCCGGCATGGGTTCGGTCTCCATCTCATTCCGGGAGATTTTGTCCGGACTGTCAACACCCGGTCTGCCCCATACTTTGGTATATGAACTTCGTCTGCCACGCGCCATGGCTGCATTCGTATGTGGTGGCATGCTGGCCCTGGCTGGTCTGTTGATGCAGGTTCTGCTCCGGAACCCACTGGCAGATCCCTACATCCTGGGTGTATCGGGGGGGGCTGCAACCGGTGCCTTGCTTGCCATCCTGTTCGGACTGGGCAGCCTGATGACACAGACCGCCGCCTTTGCCGGCGCCCTGCTTTCTATCGTTCTGGTTTTTGTGTTGGCACACGGTCAAACCAGCTGGACATCCAACCGCTTGTTATTAACCGGTGTAATACTTGCTGCCGGATGGAACGCATTCATCAGTTTTATATTAACCATCAGCCCTGACCAGCAGATACATGGCATGCTTTTCTGGTTAATGGGTGACCTGAGCAATACCCGGGTAACGGCCTGGCACGGTTTTCTTCTGTTGGCCATTACCATTGGCGGTTTTTTTTCGGCCCGTCAACTGAATATTCTTGCAAGGGGTGAGCTACAGGCCTCTGCATTAGGGGTGAATACCAGACAATTGCGTATACTGTTATTTTTTAGCGCCTCATTACTGACCGCGATTGCCATCAGCCTGGCCGGCAGTATCGGCTTCATCGGCCTGATGGTGCCTCACATGCTAAGGTTAATGATGGGGGCTGACCACCGGGCGCTGGTACCTGCTTCGGTTCTACTGGGTGGCAGCCTTCTGGTTCTGGCGGATACTTTTTCACGTAGTGTATTGGCACCGATACAAATTCCTGTGGGCATATTAACGGCTGCCCTGGGTGTGCCTACCTTCCTGTACCTGTTATACAGGAATCGCACATGAGCCTGTTGAAAACAAAAAATCTCTGCGTCCGCATCGGTAACATTAATATTTGCGATAATCTTGAACTGGATATGAATGCCGGAGAAAGCTGGGCACTACTGGGTCGTAATGGCACCGGCAAGTCAACCCTGATTCATACACTGGCGGGACTTTCCCCGGCGGAGTCCGGTGATATTTTTATAAACGGGAAAAATCTGGATAACTACTCCCGCAAGGAGATTGCAAAAAAAATCGGTGTCCTGTTTCAGACTTACAATGAAACCTTTCCGTCTACAGTCATGGAAAGCACTTTAGCCGGACGCCATCCGCACCTTGACTGGTTACAATGGGAAGGCAAACAGGACATTAAAATTGCCGAACAATCCCTGCACCAAATGGACTTGCTGGATTTAAAAGACCGTGACATCCATACCCTGTCAGGCGGGGAAATGCGTCGTACCCAAATAGCATGCCTGTTAACTCAAAACCCGGACATTGCACTTCTGGATGAACCCAGCAACCACCTGGATATGCATCATCAGATTAAGGTATTAAAAATATTCAGGGACCTCTTGCGGGATAAACTGATCATTACTTCGCTGCATGACATCAACATTGCCACCCGATTCTGCACACATGCCCTGCTACTGGCAGGTGATGGCAAAACAATTAGCGGGAAAGCCAATGAAATTCTGACCGAGAATAATCTGCAACGACTCTATGGAATTGATTTAAGAAAAATATCGGCAGACGGAGAGAGCTGGTTCATTCCACGCTATAATTAATTAACATGGACGGATGGTTATTCCGGTAACTTCCTCACTATTGATACCCGGACTTAGTCCTGTCCTTTCTTTTTATAGTCCAGCCATGACTCCAGCCCCTGTGTGTTTAACTCAAGATCCATCGCCATGAGCCGTATGATTTGTTCGCCTTCAAGCTTGCATTCATACTCTTTCAGGCCCTGCACCAGCAAATCAGCAAGACCTTGCCTGATTTGTTCATGACGATTTTCGCTGCCATCAAGACGCTCTGCCAGCTCGACAAAATAGTCGATCTGGCTGTGTAACATTTCTGCCAGAATATGTGGATTCTGCACACGACCGAAGTGGGCCAGATACATATTGTCGGGTTTATACGACATCAACCGGTTAATGGATTCATGCAATGCAACCGGATCGAATTGTACCGGGGAAGTTGTAGGGAAAATAAATTGCCTTCCGTCTACATCAAATTCGGGGTAGGACAAACCGAATGTATCACCGGTAAAAAAATTGTTGCCTTGTTCATCATATACACAGTAGTGATGTTTTGCATGCCCCGGGGTATCGAGAAATAACAACTGTCGTCCATTCAGATCCAGTACCATCTCATCCGTTGCTTCAATGATACGGCCGGAATCAACAGGCAGGATATCCCCGAATGTTTTTTTTAAAACCACCTCACCGTATACGGCCGCTGCTCCTGCTATCAGCCTTGCCGGATCGACCATGTGGCGTACACCGCGCGGATGTACAATTAATTGCGCCTCCGGATAGTCCTGCATCATCACTCCGGCTGCACCGGCATGATCGAGGTGCACATGCGTTACCATAATGTATTTGATCTGGAACGGTTTAATATCTTTTTCTGCAAGTACTTTACGAACAGACTGAATACAACTGCTGGTTCCTGTATCTACAAAGGCATACTCATCACCTTGCTGGATCAGGTAACATGCTACCAGTCGTGCGCGTTGATAACCGGTATCAATCGTAACGATACCTGAAGCATGGTCTCGTACCCGGTTAACCATGACCCTGTTCAGTTCTTCCTCGCCAGGATCTGCACGACGGCCGCACGACCATGATGGTACTTGCCTTCCATGACATCGCGTTCGATTTCATGGGCAACTTCAAAATCAAGCCCTTGCAGTTCCTGCCTGAGCATTTTCAGTGTTGGCATTCTCTCGGCAACATCGGGGCCACCCGTTGCGAATTCAAGCTGCCTGGGGATATATGCCTCCAGTACAAGCACCCCTCCCGTTTTTAGTGACGGCACTATTTTTTTATACAGCTCCCGGCGTTGCTGGTGTGGCAAATGACAAAAAACCGAGACCACGACATCCCATTGCTCAATACCCGGATCAAATTCTGTCAAATCCACAACCCGTGTTTCAATCGATGTGCCCCTGTCTTTTGCCAGCGCACTTGCCTTGTCCAGCCCCACCCGGGATGAATCAACGGCCGTTACCCTGTAACCCCGTTCTGCAAGATACACGGCGTTTCGCCCTTCACCCTCGGCCAGTGACAACAACTCACCTTCAGGAAGGCCGTCACAAACGGAAACAAGGTAATCATTAGGCTCTGTACCGTAGGCATAGCCCGGCTCGCTGTAGCGTTCATCCCATTCCATATTGTCCACCTGCCAGTTCGAATACCTGCATAATAAGGTCGACCAGCCTCTGGCACAAGTGCACCGGGTCATGCATAAGAAAAACAATTGTCCGGCTATGAAATCAAGCCATAAACATGTAATATCAGGGTCAACTCGGGTACTCCCTGTACGGGAGTGAAATGGGAAGTCGGTGCGCCTAACAGGGTTATTCCGACGCTGCCCCCGCAACGGTAATCAGGTTTAATCGGCAAAGGCCACTGTGTCAAACAGCATGGGAAGGCGCCCGTATTTTATACCTGTGAGCCCGGAGACCGGCCCGTGCCTATTGTAGAGATGTGTTGCGGCGGGCGACCTGAAACCAGACATCATACCCCACCGTATCACCAGACAGATAATCATTACCAGTAAATCAAGGTGAGACAACCCTGGCCAGTCACAACTCAAGATCAATATGGATATTCCTGCTGTTATCACTGGGTATCCACTTTTTACTGCTCTATAACTGGCAGGTCAGCCAGGAACCCACTGTGTCTGCAAACCATACCAGCAACAATATTCTGCTGGCCCTGGCCCCTGCACAATCAAAAACCCGGGAGGCCATACAAACGTTGCCAGCCAGGCCGGTCAAACGACGCATCAGTCAGCACCAAAATAAAATAAAACTATTGACTACAAAGTTGCCCGCCGCCAAAAAAATAACTGCACATAAGAAATCCAGGTCCAGCAATAATTCCGGCAGGCCCCTTAGCCAAAAGCGCGTAACTGTTAAAATCCGGACACAAACGAACCACCCCGAAACCCTAAGGACTGATAGTCAACTGATATCAGAACGCATCCAGAAACAACTCAACATCAAGCTGGGCTTTAAACGGCAATATCCGGCAATTGCCATACGAAATGCATGGCAAGGGAAGGTTGATCTTGGTATCCGGATCCAGGCCAATGGCCGCCTGACCCATGTACACGTAATCAAAAGCTCGGGTTATAATATCCTTGACAATGCCGCCATCACCAGTGTTCACAAGGTGGCCAGCTTACCGGAAGCCGTTTACTGGCTGAATGGAAACTATATTGATGTCATACTACCCGTTATTTACAAACTGACCGAGAGTTAATGCGATGGGAAACCGCCTGACAAAAATTTATACGCGCACCGGCGATAACGGTATTACTGGTCTGGCTGATGGCAGCCGGATTGACAAGGATGGCATGCGTATTGAGGTAATCGGCTGCATCGATGAACTCAATAGCATCGTTGGCATGGTAATGAGTCATGACATCCCTGATAACTGCATGAATATTCTGATCCTGATACAACACGACCTGTTTGATCTCGGTGGCGAGCTGGCCATTCCTGAACACGTTATGATCACAAAACGACACACTGAAAAGCTTGAACTGGAACTGGATAACCTGAATAAGGCTCTCCCGCGCCTGAAGGAATTTATTTTACCCTCCGGTGGAACCGCCACTTCCTGCTGTCACTTTGCACGTAGTGTTTGCAGACGTACCGAACGACGCTGCGTGAGCCTGAACAAGGAACAGGAGGTAAACCGGTATATCCTGACTTATCTGAACAGGTTGTCAGACCTGCTATTTGTGATTGCCCGTGTACTGTCACGGTCAGAAGGTGAATCCGAGGTACTCTGGAACCGCAACAAACTACGACCGTAGATACTTTTTCATGAAATCATGAACCTTTTGAAAGTCCCTCTGGATAAGTTTCACTGTTGTCCCGTTAAGCCATGACGAATGTAGCTGAAATGTAAGCGGCAATCCGGACATGAAACCGGCAAGCCGGATCAAGATACGCAAAACATGCCATCCATGGCGGCTCGGCTGCCACGTCCGTGCGGCAGACGGTCCTGGTCCGGCTTACCGGCCCCATGTCCTCACATTGTTATGTGCTTCATACAGTTGACGGTACGGCAGTGATATTAATAACACGATTAATCATGTAGCTTCTCTAATCCAGGGTTTTCTTGAATCTTAATGATGCAACTGTCAGCCCTGCTAATGTGAACAGTATCAGCCAGTAAACATCAGACGACATATTGATAATTTCCACCTCGCGCAATACCACGCCACGAATCAGGCGTATAAAATGTGTCGCGGGCAGGGCCTCGGCGATGTATTGTGCTGCAACAGGCATGCCTTCATAGGGAAACATAAAGCCCGATAAAAGAATGGATGGTAATAAAATAAATATCGTCATTTGCATGGATTGCAACTGGTTATTGGCGATGGTTGAAATAACCAGACCCAGGGTGAGACTCGCGGTTATAAACAAAAAGGTAGCCCCGGATAATTGCAGCAAACCACCATTGACCGGGACATGAAATAAAATATGCCCTAACCCCAAAATGATACCGACCTGGATAGCACCGATAAAAATATAGGGAATAATTTTCCCCAGCATTAACTCGACAGGACGTACCGGGGTAGTGATCAGCATTTCCATATTACCCCGCTCTCGTTCCCGGACAATCGCCCCGGATGTGAACATAATCATTGTCATGGTTAATATAATCGCGACCAGGCCTGGCACAATGTTGACGGCGGTACGTTGTTCAGGGTTGTACAGCAAGGCGACCTCAAAGGTAGGTGTGTTCCGGTTAGGGGGTTTATCAAGTAACTCTGCCAGCGGCATATTTCTCAGGCTTTTGACCGCTGCGGCTATAATTGTGTCTGAGCCATCAACCAGCCACTGGGCAACCGGGCGGCTGGTCTCTTCATCGCTTGACGGTGGCGAGCCCAGGCCAACAGTCTGGTGACGCGCCAGTCGCTGACTGACATCTTTTGGGATCACCAGCACGGCCCGAATTTCGCCATTGGCAATGGTTGCCTGTGCCTGCGGCAGGTTATTAAACTGCCTGGTAAAGTTAACCACCTGGGTTGCTTCGATTGTTTGTATCAAGACCCGGCTTAACCCACTTTTGCTATAGTCCACTACACCAACGGGTATGTGTCGGATATTGGTGTTAATCGCGTAACCAAACAGCAAAAGCTGTATTAGCGGGATCATCACGACCATACCAAACGTTATTCGGTCACGCTTGAGCTGGGTTAACTCTTTTCCAACAATGGCACGTATTCTTAATAATGATTTCATTATCAGCCTGTCCCGGTACTGATCACAAATACATCCTCAAGGCTGGGCCGAACCCGGGATAAGTGATCGTCCGAATCAACACATGGTTGTCGGGACAAAAAAGTCACCGGATCGGAAATGGTGTCTTTAACCAGAACCCGGAGACGCGCACCCAGTTGCGCAGCCGAAATTACACCGGATAGATGTAATAATTCCCGTTTAAGCTGGCGCAGGTTTGATGATGTAATCTCGACAACCTTTGCGCCCATGTTCTGCATGAGTTCATCGGGCGCGCCATCCGCACACTTGATCCCTGACTCGAGGATAGCCAGTTTATGACAGCGCTCGGCTTCATCCATATAATGCGTCGACACCAGTATACTGGTACCCTGATCACTGAGATCAAACAGTTGCTCCCAAAACTCACGGCGATTCTCGGGGTCAACTGCCGAGGTGGGTTCATCTAAAAATAACAATTCGGGCTTGTGCAGTATTGCGGCGGACAAGCTGAGCCGCTGGCGTTGTCCACCACTCATATTCCCGACTAACTGATTCTTTTTTTCATTCAGGCCATAGATGCCCAGAAGCTCATCGACGCGCTGGTTTTTCAAACGGCCCGACAGGCTGTAAACGTTGGCAATGAACTCCAGGTTCTCTTTGACGGTCAAATCTTCATAGAGTGAGAATTTCTGGGTCATGTAACCAATATGCAAACGTAGTTTCTCCGCATCTTCAGGCAGTGTGTAACCGAGCACCTCTACCTCGCCGGAGCCTGGTTTTAACAAACCGGTTAACATACGGATAGCCGTGGTCTTGCCACTGCCGTTAGGGCCTAAAAAGCCATAGATCCGACCTTTTTCTACTTCCAGATCCAGATTCTGTATTGCCTTGATATCACCAAAATTCCGGCTTAATTTTACAGCCTTGATCACATAGTCAGTCATGGCAGCTCAACTTGTACCGGCACACCATTAGGTAACCCGGCCTCGCTGTCAGGTAACTGAACTTCTGCCAGATACATCAAATGCGAACGCTCTTCCTGATTAAGGGCATAATAGGGAGTGAAGGCGGACTCAGTGGCAATCCAGCGTAAATAACCGGTAATCGGTTTTTCGATGCCGTCAACGTGTACAAGCAATTTATCACCGATCTTCAATTTTACCCGGTGGGGCTCGGGGACATAGATTCGTGCGTACGGGGCTTTACCAGCGAGCACTATCGCCAGTGGGCTGCCTATGGTAACGCGTTCACCGAGATTCCAGGGTAAACTGTCCAGTATGCCATCCCGGGTTGCAATGATCGTTAAATCAGCCAGGCGCTTGTTTTCACTCGCCAGTGTTGCAACCGCTGCATACAATATGGCTTCGGCCGCACGTAAATCCTCCTCTCGTGTTCCGTTAGTCAATGCCAGTAGTGTCTCCTGGGCGCTTTGCAAGCTTGCCTGACTGGCATCGCGGGCAGCACGGGCTTTGTCGAGTTCGGCCTGGCTGACCATTTTTTGTTTTTTCAGGTCGAGAATGCGCACATAATTTGTCTTGCTTTCAACAAGCGCCGCCCTTGCACCGGCCACATCAGCCCTCGCCGCAGCAACTTCCTCTTCTCTGGCACCATGACGTAATTTTTCAAGATTGGCCTCTGCCTGTGCAACCTGTGCGCCCGCCTTGTCAACCTGGGCCTTTTGCAGCGTATTATCAAGCCTTACCAATAATGTACCTTTTGTCACCAGTGTACCTTGCGGGACGGGTAGTGCAACAACGACTTCGTTGGCTGTGGCCGTATGAGCGATACGGTCTCGTTCTAATGTACCAAGTGCAATATTCTGCGGCAGGTCATCACAGGCCGTCAGTAACAATAAAACAAGATAGATAGAATAGCGCATGGTTGTAACCCTTAATCTGGTTGGTAATATTAATATATCTATACACGGTTGTCCCGCTAACCTTATGAAGCGCATATTATTGTAAGAATATGAACCCGCTATAGCCAAATCGAGACACACAAAACATGCCATCCATGACGGCCCGGCTGGAGTACTTTATTAGCTCTCAATATAACGCCTCTTGTTTCTTGAATATAGCCACGAACCTGTAGTTAACAAGACATATAACCCCAAAATAAAAATTATTTGTTGCGGTTGATTATTTATTTCATAGTAAAAAATAAGTACTGTCCCGGACAAGAGGCCAAAAAAAGAAAGCATGGTAATAAATGTTGATGAATGGGTTAAATCCCGAATTCTATAGTTTGCATATGCCATTAACAAAGACACCAGCAAAAATGTGATACTACTAAACTCAAGAATAACCTCGAGGCCACCGGCAAGTACAAGGGAAAATGCTAAAACTGCCATACTTATAATTGCAAAAACAGGAATGTGGTTGATTCGATGAGCAAGAAACCCCGGGAAATAACCATCACTTGCGATAACGGCAATTTGTCTTGATGCTCCGAACACTGTCCCGCTGATAGCACTACTTGTTGATAGTAGTGCGCCCAGAATAACGAGTCCAGTACCCCAATGACCCAGGGCATTTCCAGCACCAGAGGCGAGCGCATATTCCTTGTTATGAATGATTTCATCAAACGGGATTGCCAATATTGCACCTAGCGCAATAACAACATAAATAAGAACTGCAATTAATAAGGCTGAGTAAATGGCTTTCGGAATATTCTTCTTTGGATCTTCCATTTCATTGACAGCGTTGATAACGAGCTGAAAACCTTCGTATGCAACAAATGTGATTGAAGCAACTATCAATATGGATAATATGCTTGTGTCATTATCATTCTGCAACAACACGGGAAGAGTTGTCTGGCTGTTATTAATAAGTACAAATGAAATAATGGAAAGTATCACCAGCTTGGAATATACCATGATATCCTCGATCTTTCCCATCCCCTTAACACTCCATACATTGATAAGTGTAAAGACAAGGATGATGGCTCCTGCAACAAGTTTTCTTGCCCATTCATTGTCAGCAAATGAAAAACTGCTGATGGCATAAGATGCAAAGGTATAGGCATACAACGCTAACGTGCTGATATAGCCGAATATGACCCACCAACCAATTAATGCTGCTGCAAAAGGAGAGTCAGGGAATGTTTTTTTATAAAATGAATAAGTAGCGCCTTCATCTTTGTAGTAAACACCCAGCTTGACATATGAGTAGGCCGCAAGAGAAGCAATTATTCCACCAAGGATTATTGCTAAAGGTGTAAAAACACCTATCATTGAAACTGAAATACCAAGAACTGTGAAAATTCCACCACCCACCATGCCACCAAGAGCAATCGCAATTAACTCTGGAAGACCAAGTGTTTTGTTTCGCTTCCGGTGACAGGAATTATTATTAGTGGTGGGCATTATTTTTTATTGGCGGCTAACGGGCAGATTGTCAGGCTTTTACTATTAAATAGCTACCAGCCCCGACCATAAAGCCGCCAGCAATTTTTCTGGATCCATTTTCCAGATTTAATCCACGCGCCATTGACACAACTTTTCTGGCTGAATACACATAGAATATTTTAACGCCACCTACGGTAAGTATTATTATAAAAACAATAATAAGTATGTCTGGCAATGTTAAAACCGATAAATCAACAAAGGCGGGAAACAGGCTTATATAGAAGAAAACCGCCTTGATATCTCCAAGAGTTAAAAGGAACCCTGCTAAAAAACTGGTAGTGAGGCTGCTATTTTCTCCTGGCCTGGATTCACTGACCGTAATGGTATCCCTGTTTTTTGATCTCAGCAAGGTAATACCGAGCCAGACAAGATAAGCACTACCTGAATATTTTACAATCATGAACAACCCGCCCATGGTTTCTGCTATTACCGACAGGCCAAGGACTGCCAAAAGTATGAACACCAGGTCACCCAGAACAATTCCCAGAGAAGCCGCAACGCCATTTGCGACACCTGATGTTGCAGAACGGGTTACAACAAGTGCAACGCTTGTACTTGGCATCACGGCCAGTGTTACCATGATTATGGCCAGTGCAATTGAATCGACAGCGCTCATTCATTACTCCATAAGCCTTATTCCGGAATCAAGGGAAGACTCCTTGATTCCGTCTTTTTTATTCTCAGGTAGTACGAAACATTGCTGTGACGGCTGCGCCGGAATTATTAAACACCTTCACCTTGCTGCTACAACCTGAAATGGCAGCCATTACCAGCGGCAGCTGGTTACGTTCGTACAAATGATTCCAGACGAGAAGACGGAGCAGATCCATAAAGGTTTCACGTTTACCCTTGTATGATTTTCGCCGATGCTGGAAATAACGTTTAATCAGACGCCCGTGTCTTACCCATACATTCGTTTTAAGGACAATAACGACATCGGCCTGTGCAAAACAAGGTGCCGTCCAGTCATGATAGATGCCCTCCATGATCCACGCCTGTTCTGACAGAATATCGTCCAGCATTTTTGTCCTGCGGGTAACATCGGTTGGAATTCCGTAACGATTAACTTCCGGGTCCCAGTACAGGTTGTCCAGCTCATGCGCCTGAACATTCAGGGATAATGACAGAAATCGCGCAATATGGGATTTGCCGCTACCTGGTGGACCTATGATATAGATCTTATGATACATGTTCTCGTTTTACCTGTTTACAACGATGACATAGTTGATCACTTTACATTAATCCCATAACCATGCGGCACCACGAACGCCACTCGAATCACCGTGTTTCGCCTGCACCAGCCTGGTATCAACGCGATCACTGAAGACATACTGACCCCAGATTGCCGGTACATTATTGTACAGCCTGCTGATATTCGACAAGCCACCGCCCAAGACAATAACATGTGGATCAATCACGTTGATGATGCTGGCAAGGGCACGGGCCATTCTGTCTTCATACTGCAACAGGCTTTCTTCCGCCGGACCATTCCCCTGCCCGGCATTTTGCACAATCTCCCCGGCCTTTAATTGTTCTCCGAATTTTTCCTGATGCTGTCTCGACAGTCCGGGTCCGGATAAATACGTTTCTATGCAACCCTTTTTCCCACAGTAACAATCATGCCCCGGAAATTCATCCTGGCGTGGCCAGGGCAAGGGATTATGGCCCCATTCACCAGCAATGGCATTGGGTCCGTTCAACAACTGCCCGTTGACAACGATCCCGCCTCCTGTGCCGGTACCAATAATAACACCAAAAACGGTGCCTGCATTTGCAGCTGCACCATCCACTGCTTCTGACAGGGCAAAACAGTCTGCATCATTTGCAATGCGTATCTCCCTGCCCAGGGCTGCCGCCAGATCCTTGTCAAAGGGATGGCCGTTAAGGCAGGTTGAGTTTGCATTTTTGATCAACCCGGTCGCAGGTGAAATGGCCCCGGGCGTCGCCATGCCGACAGAACCCTGCATGCCCAACTCTGATTCCACGCCTTCAATCAGGCCAGCAATGATTTGAATTGCCCCCTGATAATCTTTTTGCGGGGTATCGATGCGCCGTCGCAGCAATACCCGGTGCCCCTCATCCATTGCAATAATTTCTGTCTTTGTACCACCCAGATCAATTCCGATACGCATAAATATCCTTGTTTAAATATCCGTAGTAAATACCCCTGCCGCAAATAAATGAAAAATATGCACAGAAGCAGCCAGTGGACCATTCCAGATGCAATTGCTTCAGGCCGGCAACAAGGAAAACTCTCTGTGACGATTTTATTAAAATTGTTACCTGAAAGACTGCCTTATGAAGCCCACCCTGATAATGTGATTACGGCAATCACAATCCCCCATGCCAGCATGGTTCTTAATACCAGCCCCCTTGCGGCCTTGATTGCTGAAACATGGTAGCCATCAGGTTCTTCTCCATTTTCTGCTTCGTGCAGATAACGATCAAGATGAATAGCGCCACCACCTGCACTGGCAATGATTTCCTGATTAAGTTTTTCAATATCGTCAGGTTCATGTTCATACACTTCACGCCAGCCATGGATTGCATCTTCAAAACTACCTGTTATTGCATAACCTATCACCAACAGCCTTGCCGGCAGCCAGTTGAGGATGGAGTACAAGCGGTGCATGGTCTGCTGAAATCCATTTGACTTGAGATTATCATCTTCAAACAGCTCACTGTAATACCACGTAAGCCTGTACATTAATGCCCCCATCGGGCCCAGAATCACAAACCAGAACATAACCGCAAACAGTCGTTCATTGACATTCACCAGTATGGCACTTGAAACCTGTTTCACCAGGCACATTTCCATATCCGGGGACTTGCCCAGAATATTTTCAGCCAGCCGGCTTATATGTTCATGATTATCCTGATCAAGGGCGTCGGAAAGTTCATCGACCCATTCGTCCCTGGGTTGATAGCGGAGACAGTAAACAAGGACGATGATGCTAAAAGCCAGCTCAAAGACACCAAGCCAGACACCTTTCAAGCCATTCTGGATAGTGGCAGCCAGAAAAACCGGCGCAACCAGTACTGCCAGAACACCCCCCGGGCCATTCCAGAAATCATGTCCTCTGAATAATGATTTTACAAACCGGGCATAGGGATCGGCCCAGCGATAGGACCGAAATCCAGTAAGGTGTGATGTGAAAAACTCAAGGGCAAGACAAATAACGATAGTGATCATTATCATAATATAACCTTAAGCAAACATGCATTGTCGGCACTGCCAATAACCAGCGTCAAGTGTTGTCGACTTGCCTTGAAGATGCAAGTTTTTTCCTGAAATACTGCCAGTCAAATGCAGGCCCCGGATCGGTCTTCCTGTCAGGGGCAATGTCAGAATGACCAACAATTCTGTCCAGTGTAATAGATGGATAATATTCCATCAACAGGGATGCAAGCCGGCATAACTGTGCATATTGAGCTGACTCATACAAGTCATCATCCGTACCTTCAAGTTCAATGCCAATTGAAAAGTCATTACAGGATGCCTGTCCTTCAAAGCTGGAAACCCCTGCATGCCATGCACGATTCTGTGTTGCAACATACTGGAATACGGCGCCATCTCTTCTTATCAGGAAATGGCTGGACACCTTGAGTTCGCAAATATCTCCAAAACCGGGATATTCATCTGCTGACAGGCAATTAGTAAACAGCTTGTTTATCGAAGAACCACCATACTCACCCGGTGGCAAACTGATACCATGTATCACGATCAGGCTGACATCCTGACCCGGCGGGCGCTCATCGAAATTAGGGGACGGTATAAACTCTGCCCCGGCCACCCGCCCTTTCTCCAGTGTGCGTGTCATAACCCCCCGAATTCTTCAAGTCTTGCATTTGCCAGGCAAAATTATAGCGCAAGACCTCGGGACATTGCGCTATCTTCACCACCGGGAAAAAACAATCGATAAAAAATCAGGCCGCCATCTGCAGGGCCATATAATCCAGCCCTTCCTTGTTGTCGATAATGGAATCAAAAACTGCAAGTACCTTGTCCCTTGTTAAACCCAATTCATTGAGAATATTTCCCGGTAACACATCGGTGATTTCATCACCCATTTCCATGGCACTGAGCATGCGATTACCAAGTAATACAAGATTAGGATAAACCGAATGCGTTTCATTGTAGCCGATATTATGATGTTCCTTGGCCGCAATAATCAACTCACTTGGCAGATTCCAGGCTTCCATCAGCCAGCCACCTATTTCCATGTGTGTCACACCCAGTATTTGCTGCTCCAGTGCGGTCAGATCAGCCTCCGGGTTTTCCTTTATTGCCCTGGAAAGCATATTGAATTCATTTTTAAACAAATGCCCTAGTAACAATATACCCATGTTATGCGTCAAGCCCGCAAGATAGGCCATGCCCGGACGTGGGCGATGACTGCCGTTAACGGCCATCCCGAGCTTTTGTGCCAGTGCAGCTGAATAAGTAGCATGCCGCCAAAAGGCATTCAGGCCCAATGGCCCCCCCGGCGGGTTTTTAAACGCCTTGCCCATGGAGATCCCGAGGGCCATATCCATGACCATGTCAAATCCCAGTACACGGGAAATGGCATCTGATACGGAGTCGAGTTCGCCACGGAAACCGTAAAAAGGTGACCGCGCATAGCGCAAAAGCTGGGCCGACAAACTCGGATCCTGTTCAATAACGGCAGACAAATCAGTGGCATTTGCATAAGGATTACCACCCAGTTGCAGTACCTCCTGCGCTATCTTTGGCATGGCCGGGAGTTCTGTTATATTTTGCAGCTTTCCCAGGATAGCATCACGACGGGATGCCACATCAACCACTTCTACTATCGGTTCGACACGTTTCATGATCAATGAATCACTGGATTCATCTGTATTTTTTTGCTGGAACACACTGTCATACCAGACGGCTGTTCCCTGGAGAATCTGAAAGTTAGGGCCGGACACACAACACATGGTCTCATCATCGAAGACCATGTGAACCGGGTCCATCCCCAGCAGGGTATCATCTACGATGGCGTCAACATGGTAAACAGCCGCCAGGGGCACATAGACCCCCTTGGCATTAAGGATGCTGAATTTCCTTTTCAGTCGCTCATTCAGATCTTCCAGCATCAATCTTCGACTGACCGGGTAAATGACCATCATGATGCCGGTTTTGTCCCTCAGCAGTGTTGCCCTTGCAACGCTGTCCGGATTCAGACCCATACCCCTGGCAGCCTCAAGAGCAGTCTTACTCGGTGAGTACTTGATAAAGCCGTATTTAACGTTTTTATCATCCAGAAAACGCTTTAATACCGGTGGAAATGACATATTACCCTCTCAAATATACCCCGAATTCCTGATGGTATACGGCATAAGATTATGATTCTTTAGTCTACAGTCCGGTTATTTTTTAATACACTCATGCATCGTGCTACCTCTCTCCCTCGGGTTTCTGACATCTGTCCGTAATAATAAGCCAGAATGGCCACAAACTCATTCTTTATTAAACCCTTACTGCATATTCGGTGCCAGCCACCCGATATTCGGTCGTTCATCGCGAATCGATATTTGTGGCGGCCAAGGCTTTTTTTATTCATACATTCCCTATAACACCCAAGCATGGCACAATATATATAATGGAATTATAATTTAGGACCTTAATATCGTGAAACAGTTCAAACTCCCTTTGCTGGCTATTCTGATACTCTTTGGTAATCAGGCCATGTCTGAAACCCGGTATGTTACTGATATATTTCAGATTACACTCAGATCGGGGAAAAGCACACAGAATGAAATTATACGCATGGTGCCCAGTGGCACCCTTTTAACCGTTCTGGAACAGGACGCCGGAAGCGGGTATTCCCACGTAAGAACACCGGAGGGCAAGGAAGGCTGGGTTCTCACACGCTTCCTGATGGATCTGCCTTCGGCCAGGGCCCGTTTGTCCGGCGCGGAAACCAGGCTGGCAAACAGTGAACAACAGCTGGGAGAAATCCGGGAAGAACTCCAGCAAACAAACAAGCAGAAACAGGCGCTTAACAAGGAACGCACGCGACTGGAGGCACTAAACAAAAAAACCTCACACCAGCTGGCCAGAATTAAACAGGTATCTGCCAATGTTATCCAGATTTCCAGTGAAAATGAACGCCTGAAAAAACAAATGGTGGAAACTGATCGCGAAAACCAGTTTCTTCAACAGGAAAACACCAACCTCCAGGATCGAAGCAACCGTGACTGGTTTATGGTTGGGGCCATGGTGGTCGTTGTCAGCATGATTTTTGGAATACTGCTGACGCGCATTCGCTGGAAAAAGAAATCAGGCTGGGGAGATATATAAATAAATTCGGAAGAAAGGGTAAAGATACAGGAACAGGCACGAGCCATGCTCGCGAAGGTGTTTTTTAGTATCCCCGGGACAGCTATAATCACAGTATAACCCGGCCGTTGGCCGCTCATTCCCTTTACACTTTTTTTCTCGCATCTTTACCCCGGTATTATCCTCTTCCCCTTACCGCCTTTACCTGATTCTCATCTTTATCCTTCACAACCCCCTGCACAGTGACTTTATGACTATACTGTTACGTTATAGTCATAAACTTTACACATAAAATTTATAGTATGAATGAAACCATAACAGTGCTATTAATGTGGATAAACATTAATACCGGCATGATCCCGCCTGATGAATTACCCAATCTGGTCCTTACCGAGAGGCAAAATATATGCCTGCAATTTGGAATTAATAATAAAAAACAATGTATCGGCACCAGGCTGGCCGGATTTTATAACAAAAATAATACTATCTATCTCCACACCAGTTTTGACCATTCCCAAACCATTGATCAATCCAGACTTTTACATGAATTGATTCATTATGTTCAGTGGAAAAATGGCGATGGTAACGAGTGCCGGGGCAAGCTGGAGGCCCAGGCATACCGCCTGCAAGATAAATGGTTACTCGAAAGGAACGAGCCTCCCAGAAGTGACGCCTTTACTGTAATGATGCTAGAGGCCGCATGTGAAGATGCCTGAGCCCGTTCCGGGCAAGGCCTCATCCGTATATTGAAGACCGGCTCCCGGATCCGTTTTATGCGGGCAATGCCTTCAGACTGCACCACCCCATCCCGCCCGGCCTGCAATCACAAAAGTTTAATAAATATTAAAAATGAATTTAATATCCGGGATCTAGAATATAAAAATCACAACAATCAACACGGATACTTCCATTGACGGTGCCACACTAAAATGCAACAACCTACAATTGAAAACGTACCACAGAACCAGAAAGAAATTATTGCCCTGGTCTGCAAAGAATCCTGTCGCAGGCTTGAACTAAAACGAACACCTGCCAGGCAGCTTTTTCTGCAGGATTTCCTGGCAATACACTCACTATTCAGAACCACATATCCGGACTGGCAACCTGAGGATATATTCGAAAAATATACCGTGCCCCGGAATCAATATGTATACAGACTATTCAGTGATAAAAAACTGATCGCCACCAGACAAATATTCATTGCCGATAATAAAAATTCAGGCCCTGCCTGGGCATCGGATATAGCAGGTGTCATGACTACGGGCAGATTTGCCATTGGCTCCAGGGCGCTTGTACACCCTGACTTCAGAAACGCAGGTATTGGCACATTATTATTTAACATGAGTAATCATGATATATTTTCCAACCGGAAATTAACAATGATCCTCGGCTCATCCACCAGCATTGGCGCAATATCATTGTACCTGAGACTGGGGGCAAAAATCTGGGCAAACGATATCGACAATCTACCTTGCAGAAATAATTCCCGTCAAAAGGCTGAAATCCTTGACCAGTTACTAAAATCCCGCGAGCTGAGAAAAATGCGTCTGCAACATCCGGTCAGGTATATTTATTGCCGCCATGTTTTACCTGATGGTCTCGAAAAACGCTTATGGTCAAACCAGGTCGGGAAAGGGCCCGTTACCAGGGCTGACAATGGCCTGCCAGCTGCGCCTCTTACAGATCTTCCGGTGAATAATCATCCCGCAAAACCAGTACAGTAGGGCCATTTGAATACAATGGCATCCTGTACCCAATCCAGGCATTCGGATATCCCGACTCAAACCAGAATGATATCCGTGGAAGAAAAGGTGTTGCCAACACCGAAAGAAACAGGCCAAGATCAAACTGGTAACGTGTCTCTACAATACCTGTTTTTGTCCTGGTGGCTTTACGTTCAACATCCGTATCCAGTAATTTAATATCATCTCCGCAAACCAGTGTCTGAAAACCTACCCTGTCCTTATCTCCTGCGGCCACTGTCTTTAATAACAAGTTTAGTGGAACATTGACAATACGGTCATCATCAGGAATATTTATATACAACTTTTCATTTTTCGCATTTATACAAACGGCCTTCCGCCTGATGTGGTCTACCCACATACGATTTATTAAATGCCCTTCAGTATTGCTTGTACGGGTTTCCTGGAATACCAGCAGCAGTGATTTTTTATCATCAGAAAATTTCAGATCTGCCTTCATGCGCGCTTTAATACCGCTGTCAAGTGCGATTCTGACAATAATTTTTACCAGGTCATTATCGTTTTTTTTCATCGAGACAGTCGCCTGGCCTATCCGTTCCCCGTTATCGTCGTATACGATGGCAGCTTTTTCACCATATTGCCCCGGCAAAGGAAAACGTACCGCAGACCCTGCATATAAAATTCCCGTGCAAAACAGGCTGCCAAACACGATGGCCGGATAAATAAACATCCGCAAACGGGCTGTATCAGTGTCACAAATTAATGGACGGGCATGTTTTACCGTCTTCATAACGCAGGATAATATCCTTAATACACCCGCTGCGAACAATGTCACCATGATCAAATTCATAAAAATCATATGTCTGTAATATCACATTACATTAGCAATTGATGATGACATTCATATGTCAGCGATTATTATTCTTTATTGATACAGGCTTGACAGCAGTGTAAATAATATTAATATTTACGGATATGTGTGCCATCCGTATGGATGCACCCAGGTAGAAAATACAGGGGAAAATGTCGACGACGCGGGGTTCCCATTTGCGGTTATCTCTTCATACGCCGCCACGGCCAGACCTCTTTGGATCTCACCACCTGAGATATTGGTTTAGCTGTTTTTGATCCCGGCGTGACCGCTATCGTTTGTCGAGTGCCGCCTCTTCCATTTTTTTAAGACTGATGTGACGGACATCCTTGCCCTTGACAAGGTAGATAACATACTCGGCAATATTGCGTGAGTGATCACCAACACGTTCCAGGGCGCGTGACGCCCACATGACATCGAGTGACTGCGCAATTGACCTTGGGTCTTCCATCATGTGGGTGATACGTTGACGCATGATCGATTCGTACTGGTGGTCGGCATTGGCATCTTCATGCGCTACCTGCAAGGCCGCCTCGGCATCCATACGTGCAAAGGCATCGAGGGCCTTGTTCAGCATGGCCTTGACCAGGTTACCCATATTCTGTATCTCCAGATAGTTGTTTTTCGGGCGTACCTTGTCTGCCAGTCTGATGCCCATGTGTGCTACTTTTTCCGCCTGGTCACCGATACGCTCCAGGTCGGTAATTGTCTTGATCACAGCGATGATCAGGCGCAGGTCACTGGCGGCCGGTTGGCGCCTGGCCAATACCTGCGTACATTCCTCATCGATATTGACCTCCAGTGCGTTAACCTGATAATCGGTGGTAATGACCCGGTCAGCCAACTCTGCATCAGCATCAACCAATGAAGTGACGGCATCTGCGATCTGTTTTTCGACCAGACCGCCCATAGCCAGTACCCGGCTACGCAGTTCTTCCAGCTCCGCATTATATTGCTGTGAAATATGATGTCCGATACCACTCTTGTCCATATTGATAACTCCTCTAGCCATAGCGGCCGGTAATATAGTCTTCCGTTTGTTTCATGCCAGGATTGGTGAAAATCGTATTGGTATCATCAAATTCCACCAGGTCCCCCAGGTACATAAAGGCCGTGTAGTCCGAAACACGTGCCGCCTGCTGCATATTATGGGTTACTATAACGATAGTGTAGTCTGATTTCAGCTCGTAGATAAGCTCTTCAATCTTTAGTGTTGAAATCGGATCCAGTGCCGAGGCGGGCTCATCCAGCAACAATACCTCCGGTTCGATTGCAATACACCGCGCAATGACCACACGTTGTTGCTGACCACCTGACAGGCCCATCGCGCTTTCATCCAGACGATCTTTGACCTCTTCCCATAATGCAGCACCTTTAAGTGCCATTTCAACGGCCTCATCCAGTATATGGCGATTATTAATGCCCTGTATACGCAGACCATAGGCAACATTCTCATAGATAGACTTGGGGAATGGATTTGGCTTCTGGAAAACCATGCCAACGCGACGGCGCAGGTCTGCTACATTGACAGCCTTGGCAAAAATATTCTCGCCATGTAATTCAATCGTGCCCTCTATTCTTACAATATCAATCAGGTCATTCATACGATTGAAGCAACGTAACAAGGTTGACTTGCCACATCCGCTTGGGCCAATAAAGGCCGTCACACGATTTTTGGGTATCTTGATAGAAATATTTTTCAGTGCCTGACTGTCACCATAAAACAGGTTAAAATCTGTTACCGTCAGCGCGATTTCTTCTGAATTAATATCCAGACGGGTTCGCTCTCTTTGCAAGTCATCAAGATTTATACTGTGTGTTATTCCATTGTCTGCATTCATAACGATTACTCTTCAACCAGGTTTATTGTTCCAGGCTACGATATTTTTCACGCAGGTGGTTACGGATACCAATTGACGCCAGATTCAATACAATAATGACCAGCACCAGTAACAGCGCCGTTGCATAAACCAGTGGCCTTGCTGCCTCTACATTCGGGCTCTGAAAACCGACATCGTATATGTGAAACCCGAGATGCATAAACTTGCGCTCAAGGTGCAGGAAGGGTGGATTCCAGTCCAGTGGCATCGATGGGGCCAGTTTAACTACACCCACCAGCATCAACGGCGCTACCTCCCCGGCTGCCCTGGCCACCGCGAGAATCATACCTGTCATCATTGCCGGGCTGGCCATTGGTAATACAGTACGCCACAAGGTTTCGGCCTTGGTCGCACCCAGTGCCAGGCTGCCCTCCCTGATCGCACGTGGCACCCGTGAAAGACCTTCCTCTGTGGAAACAATCACAACTGGAAGTGTCATCAATGCCAGTGTGAGCGATGCCCACAAGATACCTCCTGTACCAAATGTCGGTGCTGGCAGTGCCTCGGGAAAAAATATCTGATCTATGCTGCCACCCAGAAAATAGACAAAGAAGCCGAGACCAAAAATACCGTATACAATGGAGGGCACGCCGGCGAGATTGTTGACAGCGATCCGGATCGTACGCGTTAATGGGCCCTGTTTTGCATATTCACGCAAATAGATAGCAGCGATAACACCGATTGGGGTAACCAGCACCGACATGATTAATACCATCAGAATGGTACCAAATATTGTCGGGAAAATACCTCCCTCGGTATTGGCCTCACGCGGATCATCTGAAACAAATTCCCAGACCTTTTCAGCATAATGTCCCAACTTCCCCATTACGCCCATGCTGTTTGGCCGAAACGCCCTGACAACCTTGGCTACCGGCTGTTCTACTTTTTTACCATCCATTACTTCAATAATATAACTGTCACGCCCCATTTTCTTATATAAAACTGTCAACCTTCCTTCCAGCTTGCTGTATTTCGCCTTCAGTATCTTCTTTTGTTTTTCAATGTCTGTATATACCTGCGGATCTGTCTCTCCATTCAGCTCCAGCCTGCGTTTGTCCAGACGCAATTGTTCAAGTTCGTAATTCACCTCGCCAATCTCGCTTTTTTCAAGATTGTGAATCTGTGAAAACAGCTTGATAACGCGCAGGATACTGGCCTGCAAGGCGGGCCATGCCTTATCCCCCTCGGCAATGATCTTGCCATTCTGTTTTAACGCATGTATCCGGCCATACAGATTACCCCATTCACGGCGCTCAATAACAGCCAGTTCTTCCGGCCTTTTCTGCTTGATAAAATTCGCCGCAAGTACCCAGCGGAAATCAGAACCACTGATATCACGGTTGCCGGTCTTGAGCAGATAACGTGTAACGAATTTATCATCGGTATTGATGGCCACACCGGCATCACGCAAGCGCTGTACCGGTACATGCTCCTCATCATAAATTTCACCAACCAGGATTTGTTGCTTGCCATCCTTTAGCTGATAGCTGATTTCCACTACATCATTAGGCCAGAAATATACCAGGCCCTTTATTGTCAATAGCCCCAGCACGCCAACCACCATCAGCAAACTGATACTGACCGCCCCGGCCGTCAGCCAGATCCAGGGATTACCACTTTTTATCCATTTCCTGATCATCTACGCCGTCCCTACAAATTACTGTACTTCTGTCGCAGATGCTGGCGCACCAGCTCGGCGATGGTATTAACCAGAAATGTAAAGGCAAACAGCACAAGGCCTGCCAGAAACAACACCCGGTAATGGGAGCTGCCAAGTTCTGCTTCGGGTAACTCAACAGCAATATTGGCCGACAGGGTCCGCAGCCCTTCAAACGGGCTGAAGTCCATTACCGGCGTATTGCCAGTGGCCATCAACACAATCATCGTTTCGCCTACTGCACGACCAAAACCGATCATGACACCGGAGAAAATACCCGGGCTGGCACTCGGCAACACAATTCGGATTAACGTTTGCCAGGTGGTTGCACCCATAGCCAGTGAACCATTACTGAGATGTTTTGGTACACCAAAAATGGCATCCTCGGCAATCGAGAAAATGGTCGGGATAATAGCAAAACCCATCGCCAGACCAACAACAACCGCATTACGTTGATCAAAACCGATACCCATGTCATTGGTTAACCATGATCGCATGTCACCACCAAACCACCACAGCTCCATCGAAGGACTCATTCTGATAGCCAGCCATACCAGCAGAATAACAACCGGCAGCAACAACCCCGCTTCCCATCCTTCGGGTATTGCATGACGAACAGATACCGGCAGTTTTTCCCAGGCAAAGGATGAGAGCAGAATTCCTATTGGCATGATGATTAACATGGCAAATATACCTGGCAAATGTGTCTCGACAAACGGCGCCAGCCACAGGCCGGCAAGGAATCCCAGGATAACTGTCGGCAGTGCCTCCATGATCTCAATCGTAGGCTTGACCAACTGTCGCATACCCGGATGCATGAATTGAGCAGTATAAAGAGCGCCAAAAATTGACAGCGGTATTGCGATCAGCATGGCATAGAACGCAGCCTTCAACGTGCCAAAGGTAATCGGTGTCAGACTGAACTTGGGTTCAAAATCATCCGATGCCGAAGAAGACTGCCAGATGTATTCGGGTTTGGTATAACTTTCGTACCAGACCTTTCCCCATAATGCCTGCCACGAAATTTCCGGGTATTCATTATGCAAACGAATAAACTGTATTTGCCCCTTGTTATTGACAATCAGGGCAGCATTAGCCCTCGGTGCCATACTGGCATGCAGCAGCCCGCCATCACTGATTTTATTAACTAAAAGTGTACGGTGTGCCGTGGTATGAAACAGCCCCATATAACCCCGATCATCAATGGCCAGAAAACCCTTACGAGCAGGCTCGATGGCAATATCTGTAATGCGGCCTTTCATGTCGCCGGTGAATTGGCGCAGACGTTTTATACGTGGCTGGTGAAACTCATCCGGCACAACCGACCACTGGCTGATGGTACCTTTGGAATCACCAACCAGAATGGAAATATCACCGGTCAGAAATCTGACCGCCGTCACCTCTGCCCTGGTTGTCAGTCGTAGCTGCTGCACCTGACGCGAAGATGACTTGTCGCCGACATCATAAAAACTCATGTCTCCCTTGCGTGATATCAGATAGAGATATCTCTGGTTATTGTCCAGCAGGATATAATCAATGTCATGAGAGGGAACAGGCAAGGTATAATAGTTACGCTCGATGGTAACTTCCTCGTCCAGCATGGATGTCTGCCTGGTGAAGTGGACCATTAACAGACGTTTATCTGCTGTCAGCGCAACCAATGTGGCCTCATCCTCACCATCCTGATAGGCCAGTTTGACCAGGGCCTTCCCTTGCTGATCGACAACAATCGGTTCTTCGCCCAACGGCAATTCGATGTGTGGTGTAATTAAACGTTTATCGTCCGGGTAGGTATCGATATACTTGTATTTTAAGACAATCGCCTGGCCATTTGACAGGCCAAACAACACGGATGAACCGCTAAAATCGGTCTGGTTGAAACTGCTGACCCTGACGCCCTGGGGAACCGGAAGCTGTTTCGACTTTATGACCTTGCCTGTGTCCGTCCTGAAAAAGCGTACATTGGCCTTGCTGGAAAAGACTACCCCTACTTCTGTCTGCTCTTCCATCGACAGGGCCAGAATCCTGCCCTGATCCGGCAGTGTATATTCAGCCACTTTTTGCTGGTCGGCCGACTGAAACAACGGGATGACAACATACAAAAAATAGAAAAAAATCAATGCGATGGCAAATATTACCAAAATACCACCAAAACCAACCACAAAACTGGCCAGTTTGTCCTTCAACATGCGCTTACTGTGCGATTGACTGGTTTTTAAAATCAGCTCTGTCATGGTTTTTTTGCAACTTATTGTCTGGAGTCTATGTTAATGCTGAAATATGAAGGAATTATTACAATCTTGTAATAATAGAAATATTTTTACAAAGATCATAATAAGCTATTGATATTTAAGTGGGTTATGGGCCGTCCTGGCCTCGTCCCAAAACATGAATTGCTCAGAACCTGTAACCCGGCCCTGCGGGGAAGCAATTTGTATTCGGCCACTGGCCACTCTCACATCGTTATCGTGGCCGCCGTCTACAGCCCGATATTCTGTGTTGGTATCGTTATCTGTCTGGCCACATGCGGTATCTATCCGGGCCTGCTTATCCCACAGCACTTCCTTGTGCAAAATCGCTCTCGTCCTTCCGTGGACTCCGCGAAATAAGCACTTCCCTGTGCAAAATCGCTCCCGTCCTTCCGTGGGATCTCTTGAACATAACGCTGCCTGGTTGGCAATAACATAATGAACAACTGCCAACACCTTGCAGGGTACTTATGAAATGTTATGCAATGGTGACTGTTTTATTAAAAAAATATTAAACCTGTAAAACATGGTGAATTTACAATATACAACTACTGTTGTCCCGTTAACTTTATGAAGCACATAACAATGTGAGGACATGGAATCGGTAAGCCTGATCAAGACCGTCTGCCGCACGGACGCGGCAGCCGAGCCGCCATGGATGGCCTGTTTTGCGTGTCTTGATCAGGCTTGCCGGCTTCATGTCCGGATTACTCAATCTAGCCCGCATTTCTACGTCATTCACTACGGATTGATGGACAGCCGTGACGTGATGCACAACACAAAAAAAGCCCCGCATAAGCGGGGCTTTGCTTTTCCGAAGTAAATAAATTATTTCAGTTTGGCAAGGTACTTCTTCGCAACCTTCGCAGGTAATGGAATATAACCGTCCTTGACGACGACTTTCTGACCAATCCTGGAAAGTACAAGCTTCATAAATTCCATTTCCAGCGGGCCCACGGGCTGGTTTGGTTTCTTGTTGACATAGACGTACAGGAAACGTGACAGCGGGTAAGTACCCTTCAATGCATTATCTGGCGTGGCAGTAATCATCTTGCCACCCGGTTTCTTGGTTAGTGGAACTGCACGAACACTTGAAGTCTTGTAACCAATACCGGAGTAGCCGATACCATTGATAGATGCGCCTACAGATTGTACAACTGAGGCAGAACCAGGCTGTTCATTGACGTTACTCTTGTAGTCGCCCTTGCACATCGCATGTTTCTTGAAATAACCATATGTACCGGAAACCGAGTTACGGCCAAATATCTGGATATCACGATTCTTCCACGCACCGGTAAGGCCAGCTTCACCCCATTTGTTTATATCGGTTTTATGCCCACACTTGCGTGTAACAGAAAATATTGCGTCAACCTGCTGGAATGACAGGCCCTTGATCGGGTTATCTTTATGCACATAGACTGCCAGTGCATCGATTGCAACCGGAATTGCGGTAGCCTTGTAACCGTATTTTTTCTCAAATGCGGCCAATTCCTTGCTTTTCATTTTACGACTCATCGGTCCCAGATTCGATGTCCCTTCTGTCAATGCCGGTGGCGCTGTTGATGACCCGGCGGCCTGGATCTGGATATTTACATTTGGATATTGACGTTTGAATTCCTCTGCCCACAAGGTCATCAGGTTAGCCAGTGTATCAGAGCCGACACTCGAAATATTTCCAGAAATACCGCTGACGCGATTGTAATCTGGCAGCTTCGGATCTACCCCACCTGCCTGCACACTGCTTGCCAATGTGGCCGCAGCAACGAGCCCGACAAGCCCTAAAATATTTTTATGTTTCATTTTAAGTTCTCCAAAAAAAGTAATTTATTAATCTGTCTGCAATCACATTAAAGCTAACGCTGGAAAGCTAACGTTGAGGGGAATTTTGTTTTATCAGCATGACAACAATATGTAATTAATATGACATATTTATTACATCTCACATGCCGATAATATAACTATTTCCACTTAAATATTATGTAATCTTCTGAATTGTGCAATTAAATCAACGGGTTTCTTTTTCTTATTACTTTTATGTAATACAAAAACCACCGTTTTGCCTGCTGGCCCTGCGCCGATCTGGGTATAACGATAGACTGCCTCACCCGTCTGTTTAACTGATGTCATGTCTTTCCATGAATTGAATACAAAATATCTGTTGTGTAACAATAATTCCCCGTAAAAATCATCAGATGGTTTCATCTTTCCGTCAAACATCTCGACAGACATGATCCCACTGCGTTTTTTCTTGTCTTTTTTGGTCAGGCCAAACACGACTGACTCGCCTTTTGGCCCCGCTCCAATACGGGTCAACCTGTATGTTGTTTCACCCAGTTTCAGAAATGATAAATAGGTTTTCGTGTCATCAAAAACATTGATGCGACCGTCATGATGCGCCTCGAAATAAACCATCTTTCCCGTCGCAGGTTTCTCAACAGTCTTGCCCGCCTTAAGCTGCCCCCCGGAACTACAGGCACCCAACCCCATGATGGTGGATAGCAATAAAATCCCGCGCATTAATTTTTTCATTTTCAAACTCCACTCTTATTCAAATTAGTTGTTGTAATATAACAGCTGAATTTGACAGAAATATTTCAATCATAAAAAAAGACCGCCGAAGCGGTCTAAGCCCTGCTAGAGAATGAGGCTAGTCATCTTTATCATGCTCACCACCCTTTACCTTGAAACCGGTAATCATGATCAGGTCATCTGTCTTGCCACTAACCGGATTTGTTTTGAAATCAAGTAATGCATCTGGCTGCTCACCATGCTGTATAACAATAAACGCAACCTTACCGCTGGCATCAAACATAAACCCGGTTGGCTCTGCCAATGGATCAATGACCGATAATACGCCGACACAACCATCCGTCTTGATATCACGATCCTTGCCATCTGGAAGACAGGCGAATATCTCACCATACTTATGGTCTTCAACAACATACATATTGCCGGTCTTTGGCTGAAAGGCCAGATTATCCACACTGTTGAATCTTGTATCGCCTTCGAATACCCGGTTGGCAACAACACTGCGAATATTGCTGTCGGCCAGCAATGGATCAGAATCGACGGCACACATGACTTCACCAAAGCTGGATGTCTTTTCACGACCCGTATTGGTCCAGCAAAACTTGACACCGATACCTGCATACATCGGGTCCCTGTGCATGTCTTCAGGACGATAGTAACCCGTTGCATTGCTGTTATTGGCGTCAACACGTGCATTCAGTGGATCCACTTCAACCCATGCTGCATTTCCGATTTCACAACCCTGTCCTGTCTGCTGCTTGTTTTCCTTACAGGAAACCTGCATGGCATACGTATGCCCGGAAATTAACGGTGATTCCGATAGTGAGCTAATAACACCATTACCTGAGTATGGGACAGCGGGAACAAACTTGAATATAGATCCTCCGTCGGTATCCTTTCTACCGGTAGCATCAGCATAGGAGCCCGGTCGCAATTCATCACCACCAATAACGATGCCATTATCCAGTATTACGTGACCTTCCCAGGCCATGGTTGGCAGCGCGGTTCTCTGAACGATAGCCTGGCTTTGGGTTGCACTGTTGATACCATCACGGATGTCACCATTGGTACGATCAGCGATCCACTGTCCGGTAGTCACCAGGGGCTGGATTATTTCATAGGCACGTCCATCACCTGCCTCTTCGGTCGCCAGTACAGTACCCCACGCTGTTCTGCGTATACCATCACAACGATTCATACCATACAGGATGGTTTCAACATCACCACTCTGCACATTAATTCGTTGTACGCCTGCATTGAGTCCGCCATTGGCACGTCGCTGTTCAATACAGACGATTATGTGACTGTAATTTTTTTCATTGGGCCACAAGGTCATCATGTCGCCGGAAAAACTCATATTCCTCGAAACGTACCTGGCCTTCAGTCCCTTTGCCAGCAACAGGCGCTGATCTGCATTTGCCTGCTCCCTGGGAACATAGTCGGCATTGGTAGCCGAAGTAGACAACGGCTTTTTAATTCCGAACAATCTGTTTGACTGTTTATTTAACAGATGTTCAACCTTCACACCAAAATCATGCGAATCCGGACTTGCCATAGCAGTACACCCCGTCAATGCAACATACATGACTATGGAACTTGTTAGTAACTTTTTCATAATAACCCTCCGTATTTATAAAATCTGGAGAGTAAAAATTACGCTGAACCAATGACAATAACATGTCCTGCCTATTAAACATTTGTGATGGTACTACACTGTTGTCTCGTTAACCCATGACGAATGTAGCTAAAATGTAAGCGGCAAGTGCGTTTAGAGCTAACCCGCAATCCGGACATGAAACCGGCAAGCCTGATCAAGACCGTCTGCCGCACGGACGCGACAGCCGAGTCGCCATGGATGGCAGGTTTTGCGTGTCTTGATCAGGCTCGCCGATTCCATGTCCTCACATTGTTATGTGCTTCATAAAGTTAACGGGATAACAGTGCAGTTACTTATAAACTTTCTGTAGTTTACCACTGGAAATTTATCTTTTCAGGCAGCATATATTAATCAGACACCTCTACTTTAACCGTTGCATCTATTCACTTTGCTATACTGGAGCACAACAAGCCATATTAAAGTAAAATACACTATTCCAGATTAACTTATAAGATATTGATTATTAAAACATATGCCTGAAACCCTGTCACAAGTACCCGTCATTCCTCCACTAGACCCTCATATCGTCCCTGATGTGACAGCAATTCCGGTACCTGGTGCGGTGGAGCGCAAAGAGTTGATTGATAAAATCAAGGTATTACTGGAGGAAAGGGATGCTGTCATCGTTTCACATTATTACACGGACAGCGATCTGCAATTACTGGCAGAAGAAACGGGAGGCTATGTCTCGGATTCTCTTGACATGGCACGATTTGGACATGAAAACCCGCATTCCACGCTGGTTGTTGCCGGTGTTCGTTTTATGGGTGAAACGGCAAAGATACTGAACCCGGAAAAACGTGTGCTCATGCCTTCGCTTGATGCAACCTGCTCCCTTGATCTTTCCTGCCCGGCCATCGAATTCAGTGAATTCTGTGATCAGCATCCTGACTGGACTGTAGTCGTTTATGCCAACACCAGCGCAGCGGTAAAGGCAAGGGCCGACTGGGTCGTGACCTCCAGCATTGCAGTCAAGGTCATCGAATACTTGCACAACAAGGGCGAAAAAATTATATGGGCACCGGATAAACACCTTGGTGACTATGTTCAAAGGGTCACAGGGGCGAATATGCTGCTCTGGCAAGGTACCTGTATTGTGCATGATGCCTTCCGGGCCAAGGCACTGTCAGATGTAAAAAAAATGTATCCCGAGGCAGCTGTCCTTGTCCACCCGGAGTCACCGGGTGAAGTCATCAAACTCGCTGATGTGGTCGGTTCAACCAGCCAGTTAATCCAGGCCGCCCACGACCTGGATAACCCTACCCTGATTGTTGCAACGGATAACGGTATTTTCTACAAAATGAAACAGGCCGCACCAGGCAAGACTTTCCTTGAAGCACCCACGGTAGGTGAAGGGGCAACCTGTGTCAGCTGTGCTCATTGCCCATGGATGGCCATTAATACATTGCAAAGCCTCGCTGATGTATTGGAAAACTGCGATAACGAAATTCACATTGATGAGAAAATCAGGATTAAGGCCCTGGGGTCTACACAGCGAATGCTGGATTTTGCATCGACACTGAAGTGATTTTTTAACCGTAACGATTCTTCATGTTTTGAATAATCCCGAATCATTGTGTGTTTAAAGCTGCCTTTAAATCAATCAGATATTTCACTACTAATGGTCCGTTAACTTTATGAAGCACATAACAATGTGAGGACATGGAATCGGCAAGCCTGATCAAGACC
>ENA-ORDP01000073-ORDP01000073.1-marine-sediment-metagenome-genome-assembly--contig:-NODE-73-length-59952-cov-4.214385_pt1 | contig 59952 bp, 53 predicted proteins | sample MGYA00248627_ERZ508539 | MGnify/ENA primary metagenome ERZ508539 (study PRJEB26208, sample SAMN05571518) | marine sediment metagenome | biome: deep sea; feature: Hydrothermal vent; material...
AGCATTCGAGTACGAACATAACGCCGTAATGGGACAAAAGATGAATGCGCTGAATCGTTACGCATAACTTCCCATTCGGCACCCCCCATTCAGTTGGGGCGGGCTCCTGGGTACACAGGACAGGTAGCAGTGAGGAGTACTTGCACCCTGTCGGACTGCTGTTTAGAATGTATCCAGTTTAATACAACATCGCAGCAAGCCTAATCAACCGAATCTAACCCAATAAGGAGATCTTCATGTCTCATACGCTGCCCGACTTACCTTATGCCAGGGATGCCTTGGCACCCGTGATTTCAGCCGAAACCATTGACTACCACTATGGCAAACACCATCAAGCCTATGTTACCAACCTCAATAATCTGATCACCGGTACCGAATTCGAACATTCTTCACTCGAAGAAATCATCTGCAGTGCTTCGGGTGGTCTATTCAACAATGCTGCACAAGTCTGGAATCACAGTTTCTATTGGCAGTGCCTGAGTCCCAACGGAGGGGGCGAAGCTGAAGCTGAGTTGGCCAGCGCATTGACCCAAAAATTTGGCTCTTTTACCGCATTTGTCGAACAAATGACCCAGTCGGCAGCGACCAATTTTGGCTCCGGATGGACTTGGCTGGTAAAAACAGCGGATGGTAACCTGGAAATCATCAATACCACCAACGCTGGCAACCCCCTGACAGACGGGAAAACGCCCCTGCTGGCGATTGACGTCTGGGAACATGCCTATTACATCGACTACCGTAACGCCCGCCCAAAATACCTGCAGGAAATTTGGAAATTGGTTAACTGGGCAGCAGTTGCAGCCAACTACACGGCCTGACCAACAAGCTCAGCTCCCAGGAGACTGTCACATATTGCGTTTGTTACCCTGACTTCGCTATAGTTGGGTTTTATTAACCTGCAGGAGGCGTCCGGCCTGGTCTGGACGCTTTTGTGTTTTATGAACCAGCAATATCTGATGCCCACTTATCGCCGGCTACCCGTAGCCTTCAGCCGGGGGCAGGGCGTATGGTTATGGGATAGTGAAGGCCGCAAATATCTCGATGCCTTGTCTGGCATCGCGGTGACCGGTTTGGGCCACTGCCATCCGGAAGTCAGTGCCGCAATCTGTCGACAGGCTAAAGCACTGATCCACACTTCCAACCTCTATCAAATCCCACTCCAACAGCAGCTGGCACAGAAATTGTGCACCGTGGCGGCCATGGAGCAGGCTTTCTTTTGTAATTCCGGGGCCGAGGCGGTGGAAACAGCAATCAAGCTGGCCCGTCTTTATGGCCACCAGCACAATCTCAATCAACCAACGATTGTGGTCATGGAGCAGTCCTTTCATGGACGCACTCTGGCAACCCTCTCAGCCACTGGAAATCCAAAGGTACAGCACGGCTTTGAACCACTGGTTACGGGTTTTGTTCGTGCTCCGTACCAAGATCTGGAAGTATTGCAACACCTGGCGGCGAACCGTAAGGATATCGCTGCCGTGCTGATCGAACCGGTACAGGGCGAAGGGGGCATTCACATCGCTTCCAAACGCTACCTGCAAGGCTTGCGACAACTGTGCACAGAGCAGGGTTGGTTGTTGATGTTTGATGAGATTCAGTGTGGTATCGCTCGCAGTGGACGCTGGTTTGCCAGCCAACACAGCAATGTACTCCCCGACGTCATGACCACGGCCAAAGGCTTGGGCAATGGTATGCCGATTGCTGCCTGCCTGAGCCGGGGACCGGCTCGTGATATATTGCAGCCCGGCAACCATGGCAGTACCTTCGGCGGTAATCCACTGGCCTGTGCTGCAGCACTGGCCACCTTGACGACCATGGAACAGCAGGATATCCCGGGCAGTGCTGCGATTATGGGAAATTGGCTGCTGCAAGCCTGTGAAAACCGACTATTGCCACTGGCGGTGGTCAGCAAGGTTCGTGGCTTGGGCATGATGCTGGGTATCGAGCTCGATCAACCCTGTGCTGAGCTGGTCACGATGGCGCTGGAGCGTCAGCTTTTAATCAATGTTACCGCCGGTAATGTCATCCGTCTGCTACCACCGCTGATTCTCGAACAAGCACAGGCTGATCAGCTGATGGATATCCTGCAGACATTGTTGGAAGACTTTACCGCACCCTGAACGCAGGCCGTTCTAAATCCTGGAAGAATACCGATGAAACATTTTCTGACACTTGATGATATGACACCGAGCCAGCTGCAACAACTGCTCAGCCGTGCTATTGAACTCAAAGCCATGCAACAACGAGGTGAGCTGTACCGGCCTTTTATCGGCAAAACCCAGGTATTGATTTTCACCAAAGCCTCTACCCGAACACGAGTTTCTTTTGAAACCGGTTTTGGTCAATTCGGCGGCACTACGATTTTTCTGGCCCCGGACCACAGCCAGCTGGGTCGGGGTGAACCGGCCGCTGATACGGCCCGGGTCTTGTCCAGAATGGCTGACATTGTCGTTATCCGGACTGCCGAACATAACCAGCTCCTGGACTTCGCTAATCATGCCACCATCCCTGTCGTCAATGCACTAACCGATGATTTTCATCCCTGTCAGCTGCTCGCTGATATCATGACCTATGAAGAACACCGAGGCAGCATCCGGGGCCGACGCGTTACCTGGATTGGAGACGGTAACAATATGTGCCACTCCTGGATGAACGCTGCACGGTTGTTCGACTTCGAATTATCCATCGCCACACCCGCCGGCTATGCGCCCAAACCAGCACTAACACAACGTGACCCAGGGCGCTTTATCTTCAGCCAGGACCCGGATCAGGCCATTCTTAACAGCGACCTGGTGGTGACTGACACCTGGGCCAGCATGGGCCAGGAAGAGGAAAAAGCACGACGCCAACTTGCTTTTTCCCATTTCAAGGTCACCAAGGCGCGCATGAGCAAGGCAAAGCCTGAGGCCTTATTTATGCACTGCCTGCCTGCATATCGCGGCTTTGAAGTCGACGCAGCAGTGATTGATGGACCGCAGAGCGTGGTCTGGGATGAGGCCGGCAACCGACTACATGCACAAAAGGCCTTACTGGAATACCTCTTGGATGGGTTCATAGGTCTGTCTGAGAATAGCCTCCCGGAGCCGTTATCTGAGTCGCCATGAAAAAAAACCCAACCACCGAGGCTGCTACAGCGGTTCTGGATGTCAGCCATATTCGTTGTGACTACCAGGGCATGATGGCAGTTCAGAATCTGTCGCTGCATCTGGAAAAAGGCACAATTGCCTGCCTGCTGGGTGCCAGTGGCTGTGGAAAAACCACGACATTGCGTGCTATCGCCGGCTTTGAACCCTTGGTTGCTGGCACGATTCGACTCAATGGCAAGGTGATTTCCAAACCTGGTTACCGGTTGGCTCCAGAACGGCGACAAATGACCATGGTATTTCAGGATTACGCATTATTCCCACACTGGAGTATTGGTGACAACATCGCTGCCGGGATCCGTCACCTCTCCTCCGGCAAACGCCACCAAGCTGTACACGAGTTGCTGCAACGAATTGGGCTTGACACATTCAAGGATCGCTATCCGCATGAATTGTCCGGTGGCCAACAACAACGGGTCGCGCTCGCCCGGGCACTGGCACCCAGGCCCGGGCTATTGTTAATGGATGAGCCCTTTTCCAGTCTTGATGCACAATTACGGGTGCAACTTGGCCAGCAGATCCGCGATCTATTGCAAGCACAGGACGCCACCTGCTTGCTGGTTACTCATGATCAGGCTGATGCCTTCGCCTTGAGTGATCAGGTCGGCGTTATGTGCGAAGGCCAGATTCGGCAATGGGGGACACCCTATGCACTCTATCATGAACCGGTCGATCGCTTCGTTTCCCAATTCATCGGTGAAGGCAGCTTCATCAAGGGCAAATTACTCAGCCCCAGCTCAGCACATACCGTTCTGGGGAAAATTGAAGGGCAGTGCCATTACCCTTGGGCGATAGATAGTGCAGTGGACATTTTGATTCGCCCAGACGATGTGGTGATGGCGCCGGACTCACCGAAACTAGGCAAGATTCTGCGTAAAGCCTTCCGTGGTGCTCAGACACTGTACACCGTGGAGCTCGACGACGGCAGCAGGATACTGGTACAACTGCCCAGTCATGTAGACGCCAACCTCGGAGACAAGCTGCCGCTACGACTGCAGGCCGACCATCTCGTCGCCTTCGAGCACCTCAATTAAATTCGAGTCCAGATTAAAGCTCACAGAAATTTCTGCCATGACGCAAGCAGACGCCTGTCAAGCCAGCACGGCTGTTTGCAATCCACTGATCGCCTTTTTTTCCAACTGACGGATTCGTTCGGCGGAAACACCATACTGGTCCGCCAACTCGTGCAGGGTAGACTTGCGGTCGCTGAGCCAGCGCTGCTCGATAATATCGCGACTGCGTTCATCCAGTTTCAGCAAACCACGCTCAAGGGCCTCTTTGCGAACTGCAGCATTATCAGCATCAACCACCATACTTTCCGGATTCTGCGTCATGTCACCCAAGTAACCTGCCGGGGTGCTAGCTGCTCCTTCATTACTTGTGGGCACATCGAACGACACATCACCATGCTGCAGGCGCGATTCCATCTCCCGCACATCACTCTCAGGAACATCCAGTGAATCGGCCAGTGCCGTAATTTCACCGGGTTTCATCCAACCCAGTCTCGCCCGGCTTTTACGAAGATTGAAGAATAATTTGCGCTGAGACTTGGTGGTCGCAACTTTGACAATGCGCCAGTTCTTGACCACATATTCGTATATTTCAGCACGGATCCAATGCACAGCAAAGGATACCAGCCGCACATTCCGATCCGGATCATAGCGTTTTACCGCCTTCATTAAGCCGATATTGCCTTCTTGCACCAAGTCGCCCAAGGGCAAACCATAGCCCATGAACCCACGTGCGACTTTGACCACATAGCGCAAATGAGACACCACCAACTGACGGGCTGCATCAAGATCTCCCTGCTCGTGAAAACGAATCGCCAAATCCCTTTCTTCTTCCGCAGAAAGTAGCGGCACCGTATTTGCGGCACGCAAAAAACCTGCCATACTGGCACTTTCCGCTGCCTCGACAGGCAATGTCATCGCTGTAGTCATAACTTCAGTTGTCATGGCTCACCTCCGGGAATCCCGTTACACTTTCAGTCCTTACCCATGTCTTTGCTACCACAACATACCACCCTGTAGCAGAGACCGCATTTTAGCACTCATTTACTTAGAGTGCTAATACTATGTTTTGTTCCCAGCAGTTCCTGCTATTTTGCTCTCTAACGCGGTACACTTCGCAGATCAAGGTGCGTCCCCTTTCCACAGATTTCAAGCCCTTCTACTCATGACAATTATCTCACCGGAAATCGGGCAAAGACCATGTTTTTGAAGCCCGTCTACACCCTGCTGGCCAGTAACAGCCATTTTGCCTGCCGGGCACTTACCCGGTTATGCACTGCAGGAGTAGCCCCGTCTACGATTGCCTTGCCAGGTACTGTCCCCTCGGTACTGCCCATTCGCCATCGGTCGGCTGCAGGGACTGATATCATCAGTCTGGCCTTCAAATACCGGGTACCGTTGCTGGATTTGCCTCTGCAACAACCGGATGCCTGGCCCGCCATGCTGTCCATCGGTACTGACAGTTGCCTGTTATCGACTTGTTTCCCGGCACGGATACCGGGTAGCCTCTGGAAAACCACCGCCTGTTTTAATCTTCACCCCTCTTTATTGCCCGCCTATCGGGGGCCGACACCCTTGTTCTGGCAATTTCACCGTGGTGAACACCATACCGGCGTCACACTACACCGTGTCAATGCAGAATTTGACGGTGGTGATATTGTTTCGTTGAAAACGCTTGATCTAGCACCGGGAATAGCACTCAGAACCGTTGAAGCCAAGCTTGCATCCCTTGGTACAGAACTGTTCCTGACCCTACTACAAACCCTGCGATCCGCTAAAAGCCTACCTTGTCGAGTGCAAAATCGAACACGAATCCAGTATAACCCGGCACCTGGTCCTGACGATTATCAAATTTCTTGCCACTGGTCGGTTGACCGTGCGGTACGCTTTGTCAGGGGGCTCGAAACAAGCCGATTATACTTCCACTATCACAACCACGAGCACAGTTATCGATTTCAAAGCATCCAGACCTTGGCTGAAGTCACTGACCCATCCCCGACAGGACAGACCGTTCCCGTACAGCTGGCTGATGGTAGAGTACTGCTAACCGGGGTGTAACCCGGGCTTTGGCCCGATTACTCCTATGATTTTCGTTAAATACAACAAGTATTCGCCTCAAATCATAGAAAAATCGACCTCAAATCCACTTTCCCTCGCCACGGCTCCTATTCTCGGACAGCCTCCAAGGCATTTTCGCACGGAGAATGTGAGCATATAGGTCATGTGAACATTCGAGCACGAAAATAACGCCGTAATGGGACAAAATGATGAATGCACTGAACAGTTACGATCATTTCTAGTAAAACCACTGCGTGGTTACCTGCAAGTGGTTGTCCCGGCGCAGCGAGTATAATGGGTCGGATGCATTCCTGAAGGAAAATGCCCGCAGGTCAACAGAGATCTTGATGCTGTCCCCGAATCGTTTGCTGGCTTCAGCCAACAGGCTGGAGGATTTAAAGTCACGGTCCAAACGCAAACCAACCAGCAGTTCACTGGAGTCAGCATCGTTCAAGGTCAGTCGGGTGCCCAGATACAGGTCATTTTGATTGAAACTACCGCCGCTTTTACCACGGCTGTCCCAGCCGTATTCAAGTAACCAACCGAGGTCAGCACCACTATCAAAAACACCATATTGGGTGTATTCAAGGCCAGCTTGCAGGGCGCTAAAGTTTGTCTGTTTATTGTAATTGCGAATGGCTTCGAGCTTCCATAATACTGTGTCGGTGGTGACCTGTAAATCAAGGCCTAATTGCGTAATTTGCGGATAAAAAGGAACCAATTCAGTCGCAAAAGCCGGATCGGGGGAAGGGATGATGGAAGGTTCACGGCTGGTACCCCGGAACCCGGACAATCCCAGATCAACGTCACCGATACTTCGGCTCCAGCGTAGCGCGTAGTCCAGGTGATCTCGACCGGCAGGACTTTCATAAAGCGGTCGGTCCTGGTTGATGACGGCAAGACGTGGGCGGCCCTTGTTGCCGGCGAAACTACGTTCTCTGAAGCCGGGTAATACATAAAAATCCAGGATTCCCAAATCCCTGACCAGGGAAAGATTAAGCATCGGCTGACCGAGCTTGTCTTCATTATCGATATCTTCCACCGCATCCGTTTGGTTGATGATGTCGACCAGGTGTTGAAATTCGGTGACACCCCAGAAGACTCTGCGGATACCAATTCTTGATTCCCAGTTATCTGCGATGTGGACCCAGCTGAATTCACGGATGTCAGTGTGTGTTCGTTGCTTGTCCCGTTGATCGATGCGGGCAAAAGGCACCAGTTCAATACTGTCTTTACTGGTGTTCCAGCTGTAGAAGAACTCGGGCGTGGCCGCCACAGAAAGGTCGCTGTTGGCTTGTTCTGCCGATAATGCCGTTTGATTGAAAAGTCGCAGCCCGGTTTCGAGATTGCCACGAAATTGTAGTTCTCCATCACCGGCGTGTACCGGGTCAAAGGGTAATGTGGTCGTCAGGATACCCGACAGGGTCACGGCGAGTGCCAGAACAGGGAAAGATTGGGGTTTCATGAGGGTTTAGCGGGCCCGTTTCAGGGCGTTTCTGTTGAAATCACTCTGCTTCAGGCCCGTTTTAAACCGGTATGCTTGCCATTGTAGTTCCGTGCTTTTCCCTGACTGGTGGTTGATCATGACCATTTGCTGTGCTCGCCAGTATTTGCCGAGGTATTGCTTATATTGGTTGAAGTGTAGTGTTTTCAGGAGCGTATTTTTGCGGTCGTAGAAGTCAATTTTCAGCATCCGGTACTCCGCTTTGCCCACCCAGGTAACACGGCGCTTGTAGCCGGAATATTTGTCTTTCGGGTAATTTTCGACCACGAAGGTGGCAACGCCATTAAGCTTTTCATCTTTGATGTAACGGTAGTCATATTTTTCCACTTCGAACGAGGTCAGGTCTTCAAAAGCGAATTCACTGCCCATGAAGGAGCCGGACTTGTTCCTAGAAGAAATACGTTTGACTCGTTTCAGTGCAGGCAAATAGAGCCATTGCTCATCGTTGGCATTGGGGTGTGAGAAACTTAAAAAAGCCGTACCTTTGACATCATTCGGGGAGTCGAACACGGTCAGGCTCTTGTCACCATCCTGTGTTTGTTCCAGGACCTTGATATGCATCTTACGAATGCTGGTTTCACCATGTGAGTTTTTTAAAATCATGGTCATGGTGGCCTGGATATCTGACCATCCCAAATCTCTGGATTTGCTGATTTTTGCAATCTGCAGGCCTTTGTCCGCAGCCCCATCGGCTGATACCGGCGTGGTGTAGGATATCAGCATGCTTAGTGCAATAAAAAGGGTGAATACAGGTTTCATAGAGATCTCCTTATGACCGGATCAGGGTCTTTTGGCAAACAGTAACAGCAGCGGGGGTAAAAACAGAAAGTCGACGACAAGTGCTACCAGAATGGTCACCGCAGTTAACAGTCCCATATCGGCATTCACCTTGAATGAGGAGGTGGCCATTACCGCAAAGCCCAATACCAGCACCAGGGTGGTAATCCATAAAGCCTTACCCACACTGGCAAAACTGTAGCGAACCGCCTGTTCAGGATTCATCTGTTTCTCTCTTCTGGCACGGATATATTTACTGAGGAAGTGGATCGTATCATCCACGATAATACCCAGGGTCATGCCGGTAACGACGGAGAGCCCGAGCCCGACTTCGCCGACGAACAAGCCCCACAAGCCGAAGGAAAAGGCCGCTGGAAACAGATTGGGCAGCAGACTGATCAGGCCAAACTTGAAGGAGCGCAGGGCAAAACACAGCAGTAGTGAAATGAGTAGCAAGGCGATAAATGAACCCAGTAGCATACTGCGGATATTCATGGAACCAATGTGCGCAAACATCAGCGAAGGGCTGGCCATTTTGAGTTGGAACGGGGTCTGCATGGCTGTAAATTTTTTGCGGATGCGTTGCTCCAGCTTAAGGGTTTCGTCGGAGCTCAGATTGGTAAAGGTGGCCAGAACCCGGGTGGAGGATTTGTCTACATTGAGCTGGTTGTTGATGTCCAGGCCTTGGGGTAGAGACAGTTCATAGAGCAGTAGATATTGAGCAGCCAGAGCCTGTTTGTCCGGGAGTTTGTACCAGGCCGGATTATCCCCGTGCATATTGCGATTCAAGCGCTTGAGGGTGTCGGTAATGGTATTGACATGATCGGTTTCCGGTTGCTGGCGTAACCAGTCAGAGAAGTCGGAGACCACTTGCAAGAATGCCGGGTTATTCACGCCGGAAGACTGTTTGCTGTCAAAGGATAATTCAATGGTGGCCATGCCAGACAGGTGTTCCTGCAGAAAGTCCGTGGCACGACGAAACGGCACACTGGTGTCAAAATATTTGACAAAATCATCATCGAGCTTGTTTTTTGGCACGAACGCGGATACGCCAAGCAACAAGAAAGTCATGACAACAAGCAAGCGTTTTTTGTGTTCGATCACGAAGTCTGCGAGTCGATCCATGTAGTCCTGATGGTGGTTGGATGCGGGCCTGATCCGTACCGGGAGCACCATCATTAACGCCGGGAACAGGGTAATAGAAAACAGGAAGGCTGCAGTCACCCCCATAGCGACAATATTACCCAGATGGCCAAATGGAGGGGCCTGTGAAAAATTCATGGTCAAAAAGCCGATCGCTGTAGTCACACTAGTCAGAAAAATTGGCTGCAGGTTGATACGCATACTGGAGATTAATGCGGCCTTTTTGCGCATACCGTGGCGCATTTCGTAGTAGAACGTTGCGAGTATATGCACGCAATCTGCCACAGCCAGGGTAAGGATAAAAGTAGGTGCGGCAGCCGATGGTCCGGTCAGGTAACCCCCCATCCAGCCCCATAGGCCCATGGCGGTCATGATGCTGGTTACGATGACAATCAGGGTGGCCAATGTTCCACTAATGGATTTCAAGAGCACCCCGATAGCGAAAATAACCACCAGGAACATGATGGGAACCAGAGTGGAAACATCGTGTTGAGCAGCTTCGGGGAAGCTGGTATTGAGCATGGTCATACCCGACAGCATAAAATTAATATCCGGGTACTTCTTTCGAAAGGCATCACGGATTTTTCTGGCATCCTGTGCGACTTCAGGTACTTCACGGGTTTTATCGATGCCAGGCAATCGAATGGTGACATTAACCACGGCCACATCACCTTTTGTTGATATCAGTTTTTTGACCAGCAATGGCTCTGATAATGCGACCCGTTTCGCCCGGGCAATGGCTTTGCTGTCGAGCTGATCCGCTTCCAGTACCAGATCTTCGATTTGTAGGTTGTCTCCTTCCGCCCAGCTATACTGAAAATTGGTGATGGAATCAACTCTGGAACTGTAGGTAATCTGCCAGGCAGCATCGGTCAATTCCCAAATAGCAGTCAGATTTTTGCGGGTAAAAATGTTGCCATTTTTCGGCGCCACGATAAACGCTACATTGTCGCTTTTGCTGTAGATTTTTTGCATTTCCTGAAATGCCTGCAGCTGTGCATTTTCGGATTTAAAGAAGGACTTGTAGTCGCTGCGAAAGGTTAGTTTGGTAGCACCAAACAGGATACCGGCCACCAGTACCAGTACTGTCGGTATTACGGCCCAGCGGTAGCGAATAACGCGAGTGAAGAATACTTCCATATTGGGTTCCGAGCTGACCAGTGGCGTGAAAGGATTGGTCTGCTATGCCAGGGTTTGCGCCTCTATCCTGGAACAAAGCGTTGGTAACCGCTAAAGGAGCAGATGGCGGCCCGGTATTTAGGCATGTTCCTCACGAACACTCAAGTGATTTTAGGGAAATATACGGATGATCCCCGCTGTTTCACAGACTCGGTTCAGTAGTGCTGGAGATGGGTGATGGAAGCTAACAGTCCTCTGGAGGAGTGGTGGTTGTGTCGAAACGACAATGCCGGCCATTGGCCGGCATTGTCTGAATGGCTTGGAGTTATTTCAGATCTTTGAGGAAAGCAATGATTTTGTCGGCTTTTTTGCCCTTGATGTTTTGCTTGCCCATTTTTGTTTTGGCTTTGTCGTTGCCGGTGAACTCCTTGATGGCTGTTTTACTGTTTTTAATCCATTTTCGCAGGTGTGCCTCATCCCAGACCCAGTCAGCCCCAGCCAGCGCTTTGCTATACTTAAAGCCTTCAGCCTGGCCTGCCTTTCTGCCGAATACACCTTTCAGGCCTGGGCCTACTTTGTTGGCATCACCAAAGCTGTGACAGGCTTTACAGCGTCCTTCCGGTCCAGCTATAGCGTTGGGTAGGGTTGTGATGCCAATAGATGCTACACAGCTCATGGCGATAATCAGTTTTTTGTTCATCGTCTACGTCTCCGATACAGATGTTTGAATTGATGACCCCTTGGTGATACGTTCCCCTCATCAGTGATACGCTTGTTTGTTAATGAGACGGTACCACACCACAGTATATGTTATGTGGTGGTGTTTGTGCCCACCTTGATCTTTGTCAATTTGTTAGGGATGGGTTGTTATGGTTTGGTTGTGGTCCCAGGTATTGAATCCCCAGGTATTGAATCCCCAGGTGTTGAACCAAGTAGTACAGAATCAGGAGGAGGATTGATTAGTCCCATCAACAGGTAGGCTAAAACAAAAAATATCGCGAAAAATGCCAGATTACGATAGGGCACAGGCTTGCCACGAGACTGTTCGATCCGATCCAAAATCCAGTCCGTCACACTGTACAGAATAATCCCGCCCAGCGTATAGTAGATGGCAAATTCCATGATGACAACCGTTGTTGGAGCTGATGGTCACGACCATCAGCCCCGGTGGATGGTGAGACTATTTCAACTCTTTAAGGAAGGCAATGATTTTATCGGCTTTCTTGCCCTTCATATTCTGTTTGGGCATCTTGGTCTTGGCTTTTTTGTCGCCAGTGAATTCCTTGATGGCCTTTTTGCTGTTTTTAATCCATTTGCGCAGATGTTCTTCATCCCACACCCAGTCCGCACTGGCTAATGATTTGCTGTACTTGAATCCTGCCATTGTTCCGGCTTTGCGGCCAAAAACACCAAGCAGACCGGGCCCGACCTTATTCTTGGCGGTAAAGTTATGACAGGCTTTGCACCTTTTTTCCGGGTTTTTAGAAGCGGTTGCGACTTGCACTGAACTCAAACCCAGTGCCATCACGCTTGCCAGAACTAGAACAGACTTTTTCTTCATATGAACCTCCGTAATTGAATAATCAGCAACGAAACAAACAGTAGCTGCTTTATGTAATGGTTCGAAGAAATACAATGCTGATGATCGTAGTATCTCTTCGAGGCATAAAATACACCTTGGGCAGGAGGAAGTAAAGTGTCTGAATGGCCTTGATATGGATCAAAGAAAAGCAGTCCGCGCTTGCATAACATGTACCGGTAGTTTGTTTCATCTTGAGTGGGTTAACTTCGGTTGAATCAAGCTGCCGTGAAAATAAACCACCTTTAAATGAGGTATTGGAAATGACCGAAACAGAAAAAATGCCGGAAACGGAAGAAGATCTGGAGCCCGTATCGGGTTGGCAGATGTTCTATGACGATCCATCCATGCTGTTGTTTTTGGGGATCGCCAGTCCAACCATACTATACACCTTATGGGGTGTTATCGAGGTACTGCATGTACCACTAGCAGGCTACTAGATGGCTTGGTTGAATGAGGCAAATATGAAATTGATGATGCAGGCGAAATGGTGATGCAGGAGCTATCTGAAATGAGTTCACCAAAGGGCACGAGGAGCTGGAATTCGTTCATGGTTCTGTTTGTCGTCATCTCTGTATTGGCGGGAGCTGTACTGATCATGGGCATCGGAGCGTTGGTCTTTCCGGATGCGGGCATTCCCTTTGTCTGGGTGGCGTTTCCCGTTGGCCCTCAACCTGCTCCGATCCCGATGCAGTGAGCTTGTCAGGGTATTGTCTCGTTCCCGCGGCACCGTGGACGATGGATGTGTTAACTGGAGGACTGGCAGCCTAAAACTGTCAGTATATAACTGGAGGTAGAGAACACTATGAGCTATACAAGTTTACAACCCATTCCGCAGCGCCATTGGTGGAGATTGCGGGTCGGGCCTGACGAAAAAATCTGGATCACGGCGGCCTATGCATGGTGTCTGGTCATGTTGGTCTGGATGGTGGGCTGGTTCTTTTTGGGCAATCAGAATCAGGTCGGCAATGCTTATCGGGTCACCATCGACGGTTTTACCGCCAAAATGGATCAGATGGTGGAGAAATACCAGCTCAAAGATGCCTCCGGCAGTCTAATGAGTGAGGGGGATAATGATATTCCGGTAGTGCAGGTTCCAGTTGGCGGCAATGTCTTCATCGCTGCACGTCAGTTTGAGTTTCCGGTGATTCCGGTGCTCGAGTTGGGTAAGACCTATGTCTTTCATCTCTCATCCCAGGATGTGGACCACGGCTTTTCCTTGTTACCAATCAATGTCAATCTGCAACTGCTGCCGGGCTACGATTATGTATTACGGTTTACGCCCAACAAAACGGGGGTCTATCGTCTGACTTGCAATGAGTATTGTGGTCTTGGCCACCATACGATGACGGGGAAACTTTACGTCATTGATACGGCTAATAAGATTGTACTTGATGGCAAGGGTGGAATTACCGGAGGGGGAGCATAACGATGGCTACTATTATGGCTACTTTAAGAAATCCACAGGATTTTACTACCTGCCCTGATACGGGTTTGAATATCAATAAGCCGGTGGCAAACCTGGTAAAAATTCATATCCTGACGGCGGTGATGATGCTGCTGGCCGGGGGTATATTAGGCCTGGGTGTTGCCTTGACACGCTGGCCGGCTGTTCACCTGCTACCTTCAGAGTGGTTTTATATCTTTTTAACCGGTCATGGCGCTGCGGTGTTGTTATTCTGGGTCCATATTTTTTCAGTGGGTATCGCCTACTTTTTTGTGACCACCCCGATTAATGCCCGACTGGCAACACCTAAAATTGCCTGGCTTAGTTACTGGTTGATGCTGATCGGGGCAGCTATCGCTACCGTGATGGTGCTGCTGGGACAGGCTACCGTAATGTTCTCGGCTTATCCGCCACTGAAGGCCCATCCTCTGTTCTACCTGGGAGTGATTCTGTTTGCCGTGGGAGCATTGGTCCCCGCTTTTCTTGTTCTTGCCACCCTGGTTAAGGCTAAGAATGAGCGGACCTTCAAGGGATCGATGCCACTCACGACTTTCGGTGTGTTGATTTGGGCTATTATTGCCATTTTCACTTGGGTGATGGGTGCGGTGATCATGATCCCGACCTGGCTTTGGTCAATGGGACTGATTGCGAATATTGATCCCCAGTTGTACCGGGTGATTTTCTGGGCGCTTGCACATTCTACGCAGCAGATGAATATCGTCCTCCATATCACCATCTGGTACACCTTGGCTGCCGTGCTGTTCGGTGCCAGGCCCCTGAACGAGAAGGTCAGTCGTACAGCCTTTGTTCTTTATCTGTTTGCTCTGCAGTTGGGCTCCGTTCATCATCTATTATCTGATCCGGGTACCAGCTTTACCTGGCGGACCTTCAATACCAGCTATGCGGCCTATCTGGCGGTACTGGGTAGTTTGATCCATGGGCTGACCGTGCCGGGTGGTATTGAGCTTGCACAGCGTCGCCGGGGCCTGACCCATGGCCTGTTTGAATGGTTGCGTAAAGCACCTTGGGACAATCCGATCTTCTCCGGGTTTTTCCTGTCGCTCATTCTGTTCGGTTTTATTGGTGGCATCAGTGGCGTGACCATGAGTAATCAGCAAATCAATATGACCGTACATAACACCTTCTATGTACCCGCACATTTCCACGGTACGGTGGCTACGGGTACAACGCTGGCCTTTATCGCCTTTTCCTACTGGATTGTACCTTTGGTGACCCGCCGTAAACTTGCCTATCCGGGCCTGGCAAAAATGTCGACCTGGATATTTGGCTTGGGTATGGGCACATTTGCGCTGTTCGGCATGGCTGCCGGTCATCTGGGCGTGCCAAGAAGACACTGGGATATCACCTATGCAGATGCGGCACTGCCCTTCGATTTCTCTGCGATGGCGCATATGATTATGACCGTGGCGGAGATTGGTGCGGTTATCGGTGGTTTCGGAGCTTTGTTTTATATTATTTCGATCCTCTCTACTTTGCTCGGAGGCAAGGTGCTGGCAAAAGGTGCCCTACCCGCTTTGGCTGAACCTGCTGGTCTGGTTGCGGCGCGCATGCATGGGGGAACGGAACCGCAGCATAAAGGGCTGGAAGTGCCTGGCTCATTGGTGCTGTGCATGGTGCTCCTGGTTTTCCTCATTGTGTACTATTTCGCTCAGTACAAATACTTGGCAACCATTTGGGGTATCAGTTAAAGCAGTATTTTACCCACGACATGGAACACCCTGATCAGGTGTTCGAAGCCTGCGTATTATCGGCTCTGATCAGGCAGTAATACAGAGGTCATCCCGGATGGGATGACCTCTGTAGTTTCGCAACAGGCCGTCGGCAAGCTAACGTCTACAGCAGGAAAATAAGCAGATTTAATCGATTGCTCAGTGATGTGTCAGGGTAAACTACGCCTCGGTTTTATTGATTTCTAGGAATTTAGAATGTTTTTTCGGTTGCTTTGTCTGCTTCTGTCCGCACTGATCGTTTCACTCCAGCCGGCCAGTGCTACGCTGGCAGGGCTTATTCCTTCGCAATTTGCCGCACGTTTGCAGTCACAGGCGGTGGAGCCAGCCGATAACCTGAAGTCTTTTGGTAAGGACTTTGACAGGGATGTCGCGCTTAAGGCCAGTCAGGCCGTGATCGGTAGTGTACTGACAGATTACTCCTTTCGGAATCGTGACAACGCTGTTATCAAGCTGACTGAGCTGCGAGGAAAACCCATAGTCCTGAGCTTGGTGTATACCAGCTGTTATGCTATTTGCCCCACCACCACCACGAATTTGGCCGCTGCGGTCGCTCAGGCCCGAAGCGCTGTCGGCAGCGATACCTTTACGGTGCTGACCGTAGGTTTTGATACGCGTCACGACACACCGGAACGGATGCGGGCATTTGCTCGACAACAGGGTGTTTTAAACGAAAAAAACTGGAAGTTCCTGAGTGCCGATGCGGATACGATCAAGCGATTTACCGCGGCGACAGGCTTTCTCTATGTGCCATCGGACAAAGGTTTTGATCACTTGATACAGACCACGGTAATCGATAAGTCTGGCCTCATCTATCGGCAAATCTATGGCATGAATTTTGATCCATCGTTACTCACCGGGGCTATGAAAGAACTGGTATTCAGCCTGCGACCAGCAGATCTAAGCTTATCTTCGTTGATTGGTCGAGCACGATTGTTTTGTACTTCGTATGACCCATCTACGAAAACCTATAAATTTAGATATGCCATGGTGTTTGGTATGTTGGTCGGGTTTTTCACACTGCTTGTGGCTGGTATTGTGCTGGTACGGTTTTTGCGAAATGCCTGAGTTTTTGTGGAATGCCTGATCTGAAATCCCGTACCGGATGGATGGCACCAGTTGAACTCTGCCGTCATATACTGCAGGCATTGGAAGCTCGCCTCAATGTATTCTTCGGAGCGGTCAATCCGTTCTATCACCTGGGTGACCTGGGCTTTTATTTTTTTTACATCATGGTGATTACAGGTACGGTGTTGTTCTTCTATTACGAACCCACTGTGGCTGGAAGTTTTGATCAACTAGACTATCTGAGTCGTGAACAATGGTATTTTGGCGGTGTGCTGCGTAGTCTGCACCGTTACGCTGCAGATGGTATGGTATTAACCGTGGCTTTGCATATTCTGCGTGAAATGCTGCTGGGGCACTTCCGGGGAGCACGCTGGTTTTCATGGATTACCGGTGTGCCGTTACTGGTGATGGTATATCTGAGCGGTATTTTGGGTTTCTGGCTGGTTTGGAACAAGTTGGGGCAGTTTATTGCCGTGCGTACCGCTGAGTTTTTGGATTGGTTGCCGATCTTTGCTTCACCAATGGCCCGGAATTTTTTGCATAACAGTGATGTCACCAACCTGTTATTCCGCTTGCTGATTGTTATGCATATCAGCATCCCTTTGTTGTTGCTACTTTTTATGCTGCTGCATGTTAAACGGGTCAGCAAAGCTCGGGTCATGCCACCTGCCAGCCTTGCCAACGGCACACTGGTCGCGTTGCTGTTATTGTCTCTGTTCCGACCTGTGCTCAGTGGCGAACGGGCGGACTTGGCAACAGCCAGCAATAATGTACCGATTGACTGGTTTTATTTTTTCCCCTATCCCCTGATTCACTCCTGGCCGATGGCAGTACTCTGGACATTGCTGGCTGGGGGCACCCTGTTCCTGCTGCTGTTGCCCTGGTTATCACGGCCCCCAAAGCGGGCAGTCGCTTCGGTCCACCTGGAGGATTGCAGTGGCTGTGGTTATTGCGTCGAGGATTGTCCTTACGAAGCCATCGTAATGCGTGAGCGTAGTGTCCAGCATCCCCGGTTTTCTTACGAAGCCAATGTGCTGGAGGATATGTGCGTACATTGTGGCATCTGTACCGGATCCTGCCCCTCATCCAATCCTTTTCGTCGTAGGATTTCTTATTCTGCAGGCAAAGAGACCTTGCACAGCGGCATAGAAATGCCGCAACATAATATTGATGCACTGCGTAGTGACATATTACAAAAATTGGGCTCTTTGACAGCAGCCAAGCCCATTTTACTTTTCGGGTGCCAGCATGGGGTTGCTCTAGGTCCGTTTGGCGATGACGATGTCGCGCCCGTATCTCTGCCTTGTATCGGTATGCTTTCTCCGGCATTTATCGAATTCGCCCTGCGTAAGGGTGCGGCCGGTTTGCTGGTCAGCGGCTGTCGGCAAGGGGATTGTTATCATCGACTGGGTGATCAATGGCTGCGGGAACGTCTGTCCCGACAGCGTGTTCCGCTGCTGCACCGAACCGTTGATTCTTCACGTATTGCCTGCTGTTGGCAGGCTGCCTCTGATACCACTCAAATGCATAAGGAAATTGATCGGCTTAGAATCCGTCTTCATCAGATCATAGAGAATTAAGAATATTCTTCTGAATTTATCATGAGTCATGTTTTGTAACTTCTCTAATGTCTACACTTTGTGCCAGCGCCCTTGAGAAACCACTGATGTCCATTGTAAAAAATAATTTCATTTATCGAATCTTAAAATCCATTCAGGGTGTAGGCCAATGGATGTTTCAACAGACCGAGGGGCTGACCAACGCTTGGTTTGGACCAAAAAATAACCCATTTTATTACTTGGGCGGGCTGACATTTTATTTTCTTTATGTGCTGGTGATCACCGGCATCTATATATTGATATTCTATGATACGTCGGTCGAAGGGGCCTATGCCTCGGTTGAATATATCACCCATGATCAGTGGTACTTGGGTGGGATCATGCGTAGTATTCATCGCTATGCATCGGATGCCATGATTCTGACCATGATATTGCATATGTTGCGCCGTTTCTATAATGACCGTTACAACGGTGGTCGGACTTTTTCCTGGGTAACCGGTGTTCCTTTGTTGTGGATGGTTTTTATCACCGGCATTCTTGGCTATTGGTTGGTCTGGGATCAACTCGGTCAATTTATTGCAGTGCGCACCTTCGAATGGATCGATTGGTTGCCGGTGATTGCTGAACCCACGGCACGTAATTTTCTCACCAACGAGGGGATGACGAACACGCTATTCCGACTGTTGGTGGTGACCCATCTGGCTTTACCACTGTTTTTACTCGGGGCCATGTTGGTCCATACCAATCGTCTGCACCTGCCCAAGGTGAATCCACCACGCCAGTTAGCAGTGGGGGTTACTCTGGCTTTATTGATATTATCATTGCTCCATCCTGCGCTTAGTCACGCCCCTGCGGATCTGAGAATAGCTCCTAGCACACTAACGTTCGACTGGTTCTATCTGGGCATTTACGCGTTAATGGGGGTCTGGTCCATGAAAATGGTTTGGATCATCATCGGGGGAGGGTCGTTGTTGATTATGTTATTACCCTGGCTGCCACCCAGAAAGAGAGATCCCGTCGCGGTGGTTGAGGATCATTTATGTAGTGGTTGTAATCTTTGTGTCGAAGATTGTCCTTATGAAGCCATCCGACTGGAGCCGCGTACCGATAACCACAAACACTTTGTCATGGTTGCTGCCGTGGTTTCAGGAAAATGTGTCAGCTGTGGGATCTGCCTGGCGTCTTGCCCGGTTTCGACCCCGTTTCGCAGCGGCCCGGCGCTGAAATCGGCCATCGAGATGCCGGATCGGGGGCTGCAGGCGATGAAGACTGAAATGGTTGAAGCATTGGCCAGCATTAAATGTGATAGCAAAGTTTTGTTATTCGGCTGCGAAAATACGGCATCGATTGATAAACTGCAGCAGTTGGGAGTCGCCAGAATGAGCCTTAGATGTAGCGGTATGTTGCCGGTATCATTCATCGATTATGCCTTGCGTAATGGAGCGGACGGGGTCTTTATTTCCGCATGTCGCACGGGTGATTGTTACCATCGGTTGGGGAATAGATGGGCTCGACAGCGCCTGTCCGGGGAACGCAAGCCGGAATTACGGGGTCGTGTTCCCCGACAACGGGTTTGTTTCCATCAGGGGGCTGCTGCTGATTTTGATAAGTTGGCGCAGCATCTACAACAATTTTGCCAAAGCCTGAAGAGGCCACAGACGGTCGTTGCCAATGTCCTTAAGGACGGGGAACAAAGTCTGTTATGAAACACTATGTGCGCTATCTGGGACAAGGTTTTTGCTACTTGTTGTTTATCGCTTTTTTGGGCTATTTTTCCGGTTCTCCCAGCTATACCCACGTGCCAGCTGACAAGGCCCTGATTAAATTTAGTTTTACCCATCCCGGCAAGCGTCTCGTTGCCTGTGTTACACAGACACGCGCACAGCTACAGAAGTTGTCACCCCAACTGCGTTATGGCAAGAAATGTCCGCGTGAGCGTTCACCATTGTTGGTTGAATTCGCCATGGATGGCAAGGTCATCTACAATGCAAAAGTCCAGCCTCGTGGCTTGTCGAAAGACCTGCCTTCTCCGGTATACCAACGCTTTATTGTGCCTGCTGGAGAGCACCGTTTTCGTGTACGTATGCAGGATGATATCAGAAAGCCCGGGTATCCTTACTTTGCCAAGAAAAAGATCAAATTGAAAAAGCTGCAAACTCTGGTAATCGATTTTAATAATGTTCGCAAACAGTTTGTCTTTGAATGATTATCTGAAGTCCGTTACACTGCGGCACGTCCAAAATGCATTGCGTTGCTGAAACAGCCTGTGTGGCTTCATCTGTTCCGGCAAGCGCAGAACCTATCAGTGTGTCGAAGATATGATTGACAACGATCAGTACCGTTTTACGGCCCTTGACCGTAGTTGTCAGAAACTGGCTGCCGGGTGGCTAAAGCTCGCTATTCTGACCTTGTTGGTGGCCGGGGTATATGCTGCGCTGCTAGCGGTAGCCCGAACTCCTGTGCTCAAGGACCTGGTTCCCAGCAATGACTTTTTCTATGTGTCATTGGTCATCCATGTCATTTTCTCCAATCTGTTCTGGTTTTTGACCATAGCCGGGATGCTGTGGAGTATCAATACCCGTAATTACGGTGTTCGTTTGGGTTGGCTGGCTCTGCTCATCACTGCGGTGGGTGTGTTGGTGGTGGCCATCTCTCCATTTGCAGGGGCGGGTGACCCGGTGATGAGCAATTACATCCCTTTTTTGAATAGCCCGATCTTTTTTGTCGGACTGGCAACCGCTGGCGCGGGTTTTGCTTTGCTGGTGGTCAGAACATTGATTGCAGTTCCGGTTATGCGTTTGAGAACCCGTGCCGGTAGTATGCGTTTTGGTGTTTACACTGCCACCAATGCAGCAACCATGGCAGTGCTGGCATATTTCTGGGCATTTTTTACCATGCCCGGAGTCGATGGTGGTAAAACTGACTATGAGGGGTTGTTTTGGCTTGGTGGCCATGTTTTGCAGTTCACCCATGCTTTGCTGATGCTGGCCTCCTGGATGTGGTTGGCTTCCGCCAGTGGTATTTCGCTTAAATTGCCGGCTCGGGTTGCTGCTCTGCTTTTTACCTTGGCACTATTTACGGTGGCTTTCACACCCATTGCCTTTCTTTCACAGTCGGTGAATTCGGCCAATTTCCAGCACTGGTTTACCACCCATATGCAGATCGGTGGTGCTGCTGCGACTTTGCCATTGGGGTTGTTGGTGTTATGGAGCCTGTTTGGTGCCAGCAAGCCTAAAAAAGAAGTCAGACCTCTGCGTATGGCCCTGATATTATCGATTTCATTATTCGCTTTGGGTGGGGCGATGGGCTATTGGTTGCAGCAAAGCAGCACCCTCGTAACTGCGCACTATCACAGTGTTACCGGGGCCGTGACGCTGGCCTTCATGGCCCTGGTTTATGATGTCTTGCCCATGCTCGGTTTCAGTGCCGTCGCCTTCCGTCCAGCATTGATACAGGTAATGACTTATGGATTTGGTCAGCTGTTGAATGTTCTGGGTCTGGCTTGGGCAGGCGGCTATGGCATGCAGCGCAAGGTCGGTGGTAGTTCTGAGGTGCTGGATAATGCCGGGCAGACTTGGGGTATGGCATTAATGGGGCTGGGTGGTTTAGTCGCTACGATTGGCGGTATTCTTTTTCTGTACCTGGTGATCAAAGCGTTGCGGCGGCCATCATCTTCAGAGCGCATTGTGTGAAGTCAAAATTAATTATCACTACCTGGCTGCTTTCTTTTGCATTGATCGTGGTCAGTGCCTATATGCATCTAAGCAATGTAGGGATAGATGATTCTGGTCGTCCAGGTTACGGTGTAATTGTGGATGCAATACCCAAGGCCGGAGAATTGGACACAGTGGTGACAGCGATAACCCCTTCAGCGTTCACGGATCGCCTGCATCGTGGTTTGGCCAATGTTCTGGAGGTGCTGATCGTAGCCGTGGTGGTCGTGGCTTGGATGACGCGTAAGAGTAGCCCGTCCGGGCCCTTCTTGGTACTACCGGTTGTGGGGCTTTTGGTATCGCTGGTTCTGGCATTTCTCGGTGCTTGGTATGGTTCACCATTGCGTTACCCCTGGATCATGATCAGTAATCTTGTCGGGGGCTATGTGCTATTTGCGATCTATTGGTGGCTGACGATGACCCTGTATCCTGTGGTGGAACCTGCCCGGGTTAAACAACGTAATCTACGAATCTGGGTAAATGTAGCCCTGGTCCTGCTGGTTCTGCAGATTATTCTTGGTGCCTGGATCGATGCCTATTATGCGGCTTTTGCCGGTCAACAAGGGTCGGCCTGGAATAGCGGGTGGTCACTCTCTTCGTTGTGGCAGGGAATGGAGCTGCTCGGTCAACTGCAAGTCGACGGATCCGGCCAGGTGATCACTGAGCCGAATGTTGCGGTAAGTATTCGTACCACTCATCTGGTGATGGCTGTCCCGGTGTTTGTTGTTGCTTTCTGGCTGGCGTGGCGGGCCTGGGCTGCCGGTGGACGTCTGCAACTTCCAGCAGGGTTACTGATCATTACGCTACTGGCCCAACTGGCGGTAGGTCTGATGATGGTTTGGGTAGGAATGTCACTATCACTGGTGGTACTACATACCGTTCTTGCAGTTCTGGTATTGCTCGGCTTGCTGACACTTTTACATCGGTTGTTGCGGAACAAACCGTAGTTTATACACCGCTTGTTTTCTGGCGTAGTGCTACTGTAGTCCATGCTGGCGCAGAAAAACGCCCAGTTTATTGTCTTCTTCCAAAATATGAGTCATCAGCCAGTCACCAAGAAAATCTGCCAGTTCTTGTTTGTCTATCCAGGATTGTTGATGTAGCTGGGCTATGGTCATTTGTGTATTCTGCGAATCTTCAACCTGCTGCAGCAATAGGTCATGTAACTTTTTATGGCTGGTATAATGTGGGTAGTCATAGGTTTGCATCAGCGTCTCTTCAGTTTGAAAATGGACCCGTGTTTTTTTGATGAGATCAGAAAATAACTGATCGATCTCTTGTGGGTTTGAATATTCTCGTAAAGCCTCCTGTAATCGGATGGCACTGATCACGAGCGTCTCGTGCTGGCGATCCATTTTTCTGATATGAACCAGACAGCGGCTGTCCCAGACCGGGTTTTTTACCATTGTTTGTTCCTTTTCTATGCTCATGATCGAGGTGTATCAGAAAAGCGAATAAAAAAAATTGATTTCAGGTAATTTTTCATGCTTTACTTGCTGCCGGATGGCAGCGTGCGGTAGAGACGAGTACACTAGCGATTCAAGGGGTGTGAAATTGGATGTAGGTGACGCAGTAGCAACATTAAGAACCATTTCCCTGTTTCGACAAATCGATCCGGAGCAGTTGCACCGGATTGCCTGCCAATCGCGTTTTATTACGTTCAAGAAGGAGCAGTTTATCTTTCATAAGGGCGATGCTTGTAATGGTATCTATATTGCTGTTTTGGGAACATTGCGACTGTTCTTTTTGTCTGCAGAAGGCAAGGAACACGTGGTTCGCATACTCGGCCCGGGGCAGAGTTTTGCCGAAGCGGTGGCGTTTAATAAAAAACCTTGCCCCGTTAATGTACAGGCACTTTCTGACGCTACTGTACTGCTGGTCCCTAAAGGGATCATTTTCGAAATTCTAGTAGATAATCCGGAATGCGTCCGTAGTATGTTGGCTGGATTGAGCCTTCGCCTGCACCAATTGATTATGCAGATCGAAGCCCTGACCTTAAATTCAGGAATCCAACGTGTTATCGGATACTTGTTGCAACATGGGGCCGACTTGGCTGCGGAGGAAGCGACGATCAGTTTGCCGGCCAGTAAAACGGTGATCGCGTCGTTGTTGAATCTGACCCCTGAATCATTTTCCCGGGTGTTACGGACCTTGTGTGAAGAAAGACTAATCGAAGTGGATAAAAGGAACATCAGGGTCCTTGACCTGGAAGGGTTGCGGACCTACGGTGCTTAGTTTCATCTCATTGCTACAGCGATGCAGGGCTTGGGTGTCTTTGAGCCACGCCATTTGCCAGGACCTGGATCAGGGGGATTATGGGCAGGCTCCAAAACTGCCGCTGTGCGGCCAGAATAACCAAGTAGAAAAATAACCTGGAGGTTGGTGTGAACACAGCTATGGCACAGGGGGTTTTCGTCCTGGAGGCGAAGAACATCTGCAAATCCTTTCTTGACATTGAGGTATTGCGAGGTGTCAGTCTGCACGCAACTGAGCATGAGGTGGTCTCTATTCTTGGCAGTAGTGGTTCAGGTAAAAGTACATTTTTGCGCTGCATCAATATGTTGGAGATTCCTGACTCGGGTGATGTATGGGTGCGAGGTGAGAAAATCTCCCTCAAGACCAATAAACTCGGCATGCGGGCACCTGAAAATCCAAAACAGGTGGCAAGAATTCGTTCGCGCTTGGCCATGGTGTTCCAGCAATTCAATCTATGGTCGCATATGAGCGTGTTGCAGAATGTGATTGAAGCACCGTTGCATGTGTTGGGTTTGTCGCGCCTGGAGGCAGCAGAGCGTGGTGAGGCTATGTTAGAACGTGTCGGTATGATTGAAAAAATCCGGGCTTACCCACAAAGCCTGTCCGGTGGTCAGCAGCAGCGTGTCGCCATTGCCAGGGCATTGGCGATGGAGCCGGATGTATTGCTTTTTGATGAACCGACTTCAGCGTTGGATCCGGAACTGGTCGGAGAAGTGTTACGGGTTATACGTAGCCTGGCGGAAGAAGGGCGGACCATGCTGGTCGTAACCCATGAAATGCACTTTGCCAGAGAGGTGTCGACCGAAGTGGTGTTTTTGCATCAAGGTCAGATTTGTGAGCAGGGGACGCCCGAAAAAGTTTTTGATCATCCTGACAGTGAGCGTTTTCAGCAGTTTTTGACCGGGAATTTAAAATAAGGTGCCTGCCGGGAGAAAACGACTCAGGCCGCTGTCACGGAGTGGCTGATGGTTTTTCAGGGCTTCAGAGGCTCTTCAGTACGAGGAAACAGCCTCCTAGTAGACAGAACCACACTAACTATATACTCTGTAGCAGTAACGTTGTTTGTTAATAACCCTGAAAGTGAGGAAACAAGATGAAGCGTTTGATGACTGTAGTGGTAAGCGCGACCATGCTGTTGGCGGTAGGTAATACAGCTCAGGCCAAAGACTGGAAGAATATCCGTATTGGCGTTGAAGGAGCATACCCTCCTTTTAGCAGTGTGACACCGGATGGCAAACTGGTCGGTTTTGACATTGACATCGCCAAGGCGCTCTGTAAGCAAATGGGTGCCACCTGCAAACTGGTGAAGCAAGACTGGGACGGCATCATACCTGCGTTGCTGGCACGCAAGTACGATGCGATTATCGCCTCCATGTCGATTACCGAAGAGCGCAAGAAAAAGGTGGCCTTCACCCATAAATATTACCAAACACCCGCCAAGTTTGCGCGCAAGAAAGGTTCCGGTATCGAAATCACCAAGGCTAGCATGAAGGGCAAGTCTGTTGGGGTACAGCGCGCCACGATCCACGACAGTTTTATTACCGCCAAATTTGGCAATACGGTCAAGATCAAGCGCTATGCAACGCAGGATGAAGCTTATCTGGATGCAGTGGCAGGGCGCGTCGATCTGCTGCTGGCCGACTCAGTGGCCATGAATGATGGGTTTTTGAGCAAATCCAACGGCAGTGGTTGGGAATTTGTTGGACCCGATTATACCGAAGTGAAATATTTCGGTGAAGGTGCCGGTATTGCGATCCGCAAAAAAGATACCGATCTTGTTGCCAAATTCAACAAGGCCATTGATACAATCCGCGCCAATGGTGTGTACAAGAAAATCAACGACAAGTACTTTTCCTTCGACATTTTCGGCGGCTGAGTGATCACCGGGTGTGGTCGTCAATGACCACACCCGGTACGCTGTCGGAAACATAGGGTGAATTTATATGGCTATCTGCCACTGATATTACGTGGTATGGTGTTGACGGTCGAGGTTGCGGTACTGTCACTGCTGATCGCCATGATTCTCGGATTGCTTGGTGCTGCTGCCAAGCTTTCTGATTCCCGGTTGGCGCAGCGGATCGCGGGGGTTTATACCACCTTGATACGCGGCATTCCGGATCTGGTGTTGATGACGCTGATTTTCTTTGGCGGTCAGATTATTATCAATAATATCGGTGATCAACTGGGTTGGGACTATGTTGATGTCAGCCCGTTTGTTGCCGGGGTGCTGACCATCGGTTTCATTTTTGGGGCCTATATGACCGAGACCTTCCGTGGCGGCATCTTGGCGGTTGACCACGGTGAAATCGATGCCGGCAAGGCGTTTGGCATGTCCTCGCGCCAGGTATTCTTTCGGATTACCATGCCGGCCATGGCTCGCCACGCCTTGCCTGGGTTCGGCAATAACTGGCTGGTTCTGGTCAAGACCACTGCATTGGTTTCTGTGATCGGCTTGCAGGACATGCTTTACAATGCTGGCCTGGCTGCAGGTGCCACCCGTAAACCTTTTACCTTTTATCTGGTTGTGGCTCTGCTCTTTCTGTTGATCACGGCAGTTTCCGATTTGGGACTGCGCTGGTTGAATCGACGCTATAGTGTCGGCATACGGAAGGTGTAGGCCCAGGATAATGGATTTCGCGGTCATCTACAACAATCTGCCACTGTACTTCAGTGGTATGTGGATTACCATCCAGCTGCTGGTATTGTCCCTGGTGGCTGGTTTGACCCTGGCTTTCCCACTGGCCTTGATGGCCTCGTCCAAAAACTTCTGGCTGCGAGTACTTCCTAAGACCTATATCTATTGCTTTCGTGGTACCCCGTTGCTGGTGCAGATATTTTTGATCTACCATGGCCTGGCCCAGTTTGATGCGGTCAGAGAGAGTTTTCTGTGGATAATTTTTCGGGAAGCGTACTGGTGTGCCTTGATTGCGTTCGCACTCAACACGGCCGCCTATACCGCAGAGATCCTGCGCGGCTCTATTGCCCAGACCTCAGCTGGGGAGATCGAGGCCGGGCGGGCCTATGGCATGTCCAATCGCATACTCTACCTGCGGGTAATCTTACCTAGTGCCTGCCGCCGTGCGATCCCAGCCTACGGCAACGAAATGATTTTTATGTTACATGGCACGGCCCTGGCTGGGGTAATCACCATTGTTGATTTGTTCGGTGCCGCAAAAATCGTCAATTCCCGTTATTTTGTGCCCTTCGAATCCTTTATAAGCGCGGGCTTCTTTTACCTGTGCCTGAGTTTTTTGATCATTACCGGGGTCAAGTACGCCGAACGTCATTGGTTGCGTTATCTGAAGGTGTAATGCGCAAGGTCGGTTCAGCACATTCTTGGCAAAGGGTGGCCTGTGAGGCTGCAACCGTGGAGGAATATTTGACCCAAACCGCGAAATCCAGGTTATCTGTGCTCGTACTAGCATTCCACCACTCACGGGCGCCATTTGCATGGTGATAGGTAATTGGGCAATAGCACTCTTCTAGATGATCATGCCTGTTGCTGTCTATGACTTCGGGGTAAAGAGTGACCGCGATACGATTGGTACCTTAATACCAATACGATCATGCTGGTAAGAATAATCACGGATTTTATCAACGGCACAGCGATGGCCTCGGGGTCCAGAGTTCCAGCAGGTCCATTCTGTGACGGTTGGAGGGACGACGATGGGGATGTGAGTCGCCTCCCTATCCGAATTTCTCCCATGGTGATAAAACTGGAGTCTACGGCCGGTTATCCGGGCCGACCGTTGCCATGAAATATATAGGGAGTTTTACCACTGACCGTCGCTGCGACACCCACTGGTTTTTCCAGGAAGATGCCGTATTTTTTCTTTTATGCCACTTGTATTCATTAGTAACATTTTCAGATGTACACTACTCATTGGAAAAGTGACCAGACTAAGATCGAGTTTGGGGGAGTAAGTTGTTATGCAGATTTCGCCAGGTCCTAATGAATCTGAGGGCATTGCCTGGATTGTTTTGACGGCAATAGCAGATTTTGTGAATTTTGGTGTGAACGCAATGACATAGTTGCTTATCCCTTTTGGAAATATCGATTTTGGAAATAATGCGGGGTTTTTCTTGACTGAAACATGATCATTCGTAACAACTTCCGGTTTTGTTCCACTGCGATAATTTGCAATACGATAACCAAGATACTGGGTTCCCCAATTCGGATGGGATATGCCATTAAATCGGAAAGACTTTGGTGCGTTCACCCGCACATGAACGGTAAGCGGCCCACCGAACATGGGATAATTCACCTTGGTGATGTTGAATATGGTGTTGACGGCTGGGCCTGTCATATTCGAGCCGAGTAGCTCAATAACCGGGCCTGTTCCGAGAAGACCTAGCGTAGGGCTTTGTGCCAGGATCCGATAGGGACCTGGTGGCAGCTTAGCGGGCAGCTTTAGCGAATATTTTCCGGTGGACCACCCGATCGTTGCTTTCTCATCCTTATAATAAATTTCACCCCCGGCAAATGTGGCCGAACCGAGATGTTTTTGTTTTGTGATCGTTGTTTTCCCCAGCTGAAAAGTTTTACCATTGCCGAGGTTCTTGAGCGTTAATGTAATAGGCATTGTTTCGATGAACTGTCCCCGGGCCTTCCAGGCCACCTCTTCGGATGTACCAGGTAACCACTTGGTTATTTGCCATGGCTTGGGTGTGGTAAAAACCAGGGAAGGTGCATCCTGCTGCGGATAGGTGATTCTGATAGGCAGTCCTGCGTCCAGGATTTGGAATCCACCGCCAGGATTAAGATTCGTGTGATAGTCATTGAGGATAATGTAACCTATGCCGGCTGGGACAGAACCCGGCACGATTTTCCAGCTATAGATGCCGTTCTTGATTGGGACTGGATTCTTATTTAATCTCAGGTGTTTGGCGGCTTTGTCGGCGTAGAATTCCAAATTCACCGTTCCAGGGTTTGAAATGCCTATAGATTTCCAACGAATGACCACCGTATCCCCTACCCTATATACACTATCTTTTGCCGGTGCGGTGATGACTACGCCTTTGTCTATTGCAGCAAAAAAGCCACTTGTTGCGTTGCCGAAAAGTGTTGAAGATGTGGCTTTAAAGTAATAAAGGTCACCAGGGAGGGATAACGGAATCTTCCAGGAAGTCGTGTAGGGCTTCCCGTTATTGGGAATCATTACGGTTTTGATCTTCATAACAATTTTGTGTCCTGGCCAACGAAATAAATCAAGGCTTATTGGCATGCTTTTTACGCTGGCTGGCACTTTATTGAGCTGGAATACAATGTCGATGGACGTTCCTCTGATATACCTGTCCATTTCATTACGGGAAGGTGTAATAAATGTGACCGGTGTGGCTAGGTTGGCCAGTTTTTTGGTGGGTGAGGGTATGTTTGTTCCTGATGGATTCGATGTGCCGGCGAGCGTGTGCACGGATTTCGTGGGGTTGGCTGTGCCGGAAACTTTGTTTCCGGTAAGTTTATCTGAGTCTGTAAGGTAAAACCTGAAAGGGGTTGCGGAGCTTATGTAATCACAGAGGGGAATGTTGATTTTAGCCAGTCCCTGCTTGTCTTTGAACTCATCAGGCATGGGAAGTTCTGCCATTGGCCCGGATTTCTTTAGCCAGCCTTTAGTGGTTTTCCACTCCAGTGTCCAGCTACCGCCATACAGGTTTTGCCCTTTATCCTGCCAATAAAACTGCATGTTCAGCCCATTGCAATTTTTCACCTTCTTGTCATAGGTAAAAAAGCTGATAATGGGTCGATCCTTGGCGTACTCAAGCATTGCGGGTAGGGCGGTACCCAAGGAATCTTTTGCCACCAGGTGGGATCCCCCTGTGATAGCCCATGAAATGATGAACACGCCACTATCGATGGTATAGGCCTGCTTTTTGCCATTGACGACCTCAACCCCCTTGAGACGAAAAAAGTAGTTTCCCTCTTTGAGTTTGGCAGGGACGGTGAAGGGCATGCTGGTTACACCACCTTTTTTATGTACTGCAGTCTGAGGAATACTGAGAACTTGCTGGACTTTTTTATTGACATCGTTTGGGACGATCCAGAGGGCAATTGTCTTGACGTCAGCCTGTGACCCACTCAGGGTCCATTGTAGTTGATAAGATTTATTGTATAACCAGGTGGCACCTTTTTTGGGGGCAACCACCATGGAAATCTTGCCCTTAAGCGGAGTGATGTTACCAGAAGGGAGGGCTTCTCGTAACTTGGTATTTTTTACAGCAGCAAGCACTGTTTGTGCGGGTCCGATCCGTACACTCGAATCGGGGTGAATACCGCCTGGGGCAAGTACTGCTTGTGGATTACCGCGTTGCGAGGCCGACATACCGGGCATGGGAGCAGGAATTGAAAATGTCTCATGCGCCTGGCCGCCATTGCGAGGTTTCACCTCCTTGTTTGGCATAACCCGGGCAGAATCAGTCCGCCTCGCGGCAGCACCTTGGTTGGCCTTGGGATCGATGACATGAAATCCTTGGGGACTTTGTATGCTTTTGCTGAATCTGCCGTTGCGGTCGATTCGTCCCGGACCGGTGAGCAAAGAGCCCGGTTTCTGGGAACCCGGTTGTCTGGCGATCATGGGCGACTGACCACGGCCGGCAGAGCGGCCCTTGCTCTGTTGTGAACCCTTGTTGTTGTTTTTGCCGTCGGCCTGGTTTCGAACCGGGTCAATAACGCCGCCTTCCGACCGGATGGCAGGACCGTGGGTAATGTCATAGTAGGTTTGTTGCAGGAGGGCGGCACGAATTTTGCGTTTCTGATCCTCCGAAAGCATTTGATGCTCCCCTTGATGGCCATTTCTTCCGGTATTATCGTGTGCACCCGGATGGGTATAGTAGCTGGTCGTAACGTGCCCGTCTTTCGTTTTAGTAAACTCTATCCAGCCATCCATATAAAAGTACGCGACTCTTATTGTGCCTTTTGAACTTTTTGCTGCAGTGGTACCCCATGCACCTTCAGCAGCTTGCCAAGTGCCGACACCAAGTACTAAGCCGACTGCCATTGGAGTTAATTTTCCAGTGTTAATACCTACCCATGTTTCTTTAGTATTATTTTTTCCGGATTTTGAACTGCCTCCATTGTTCGCAGATTTTGAGCCTCCTTTTGGGACTCCCCCGACGTTGCCGCCTAACCGGGGATCTTTTGACGGATTCACTCCTCCATAAAGATCACCCATGGATCCGATGGGATCGTACTTACCCATTTTGTCCGGCGTCACGAGTTTGTCTGCTGGATTGCCTATTCCCGTGGGATTATCGATCGGCCCTGGAATACCGTCACCTTGATCGCCAAACGGCGGTGGCGTGTTTTCAGAACCCGGTTCATTGATGTCGCCAGGTCTCCCGCTCCCGTGCCCAGAACCTCCGGGACTCGATCCCGGCCCGTCGCTGCCCGGTATAGACCTGCCATTTTTACCCATTCTGGCCCGTTCTTTGATTTTGCTTCCGAATACCAAAGTGGGTTGATGTAACGGCGGCGCAGCCATTTGCTGCGCAGAGTTCATGCTCACCTGGGGCCTCTGCCGACGGATTCCCGTCACCGCTTTTTGTCCTGGCGCCGGGGCAGCAGCGATGGCCGTGGTAGTATTGAATGCACGGTGCGGGATTTTGCTGCCAAACCCACGGCCTTGCCCGCGTGGGGCTACCTGTCCAAACGGTGATACAGCTAGCGAACCCAGTGGTTTTTTTATACCGGCTGTCGGGGCGGATGTCGCCAACGTAGCCTGCTGTTTTTGAAACAGTCCGGACACTCCGCGTAATTGCCGTGATCGCTGCACAGAAGATTGCTGGCAATAGGGGTATGGCCTGCGGTGATTGCCTGTGAAGTTCTTGTCGTTGTCGGGGTGATGGACAGTTGCAACTGGGCCGCATTGTTTTTTTCATTGCGCTCGGCAACACGCTGATTGGGGTCAAGTATTGCCGCAATGCCGACCCGGCCATTACCGACCACAGGGGTGTTAAGTCGGCTGACAGCAAAGGCTCCAGCAGCCAGATTCAGGGTTTTCTCTCCCAATACTTGTCGACTCTGTCGATTCAAAAAGCGCACCCGGATTCCGCGGATCGCGATGGAACTACGGTTGCTTACCTTGACCTGCAGGCTGATATTGTCTCCTGAGTGGATAACATTGGCTGTGGCATACAGTCTGCCGATAACCAGATCCGGCAGTTGTTTCAGTACTGCAGCAGTTTTTCCCACCGCTTGAATGCGCCGGGTGCTGACCCCGGCCCCGGCCCCGGCCCCGGCCCGGGGCCGTGCCACGGGGGAGGTGGTTGTTGACACTGCTGATCGGGTGCTCGTGCCGCCAGCATCGTTTCTGGTGTATTGACCTGGAGTTATCATCTGCAGTTGTAGAGCAAAGACAGCGCTTACTCCGGATCCCAGCACCATACTCGCAGCCATAACGATATGTTTAAACCGATTCGGTGCGCTCATAACAATATCCTCCCGAGATATTTATGAGGTTGATGAACAGGCGCTCCCTTTAGTTCCGGGGAGCCAGGTTCATTCGCTTTGTCGTATCATCGTTGCAAAAGGTTCATCGGAGTGCCCCCCGTGTTAGGTGGTGTTGACACTTGCCCCGCTATAGATTATGTACCCGCAAGGCCTGCAATATTGCAAGAGGCAGGGTTGATGGGAGAGAAGGCAGCAAATATAGCGGTGCTGTTGAAGTTAATTATACCAGAATATTAAGGCGGGAATTTAGGGTGCCACATTGGTTTAATGTATTCTGTGAAAAACACCCACCCTACACAGAGTTGGTAAATCTGCCTTCATCTGTGCCAGACTCATCCCGGCACTTTGTCGTTCCAATCGGACCAGCCCTTTACCTCGCTCTTCGCCTTTTTCCGGACGGCCCCGCTTTTTCTTTACCACCGGCGTAACCGCCTTCTTGACCGGTTTCTCGCGAACACTGATCGCCGTAGAGTCCCGGGAAATGTGTCCAATCAGTTGCTTTGCCAAATACCCTTCAGATAATGGCTGCATGAATACGTTAGGTATATTCATACTCAGAAAACTCGGTAAAGGCTCGGGAGAAGGTGGCACCACCGGGGACCTCTCGGCTTTGCTCCCAGCCATAGATTCGACGCAGACGCAGGTCACAGCGCAATCGATCCAGGAGCATCTGTGTGCGGGCCATGTTGTAGATTGCTTTAGCAATAAAAGCACGTGCGATGGCACAGCGGTCTTTCTGGGGGCGCCCAGGCACGCGTCCAACATAAGGAAAATGGGCCTTAGGAAAATGGGCCTTGATCTGGGCAATCTCCAATACTTCGATCAACGGTCTCTGCTGGTTGGTAAATTCACCCAGTTCTTCTTGCAAACAAGGAAAAATAGTGGTTTGAAAACGGCTCCAAATAGTGGCTAATCGCTGTTTTTTAGCCTTGCGTACCATCGTTTTTACCCTCATGATTGAATGTGAGGTGTGCAAGCAACACGGTGGCAAGTGGATTCACTTTCTTATGCGAGGTCACAGCGAGCTGTGCCATCAACGACTCCACGCCGATACCGTGCAGCCACTCTCCTGGACGGGTGCAAGCACACCATTGGCTGAAAGGCCTTGATCGCTTGCGTGCCTCACACAGTGTGCCATCTCCTTGTTTGCTGCGCGATAGCGCAGCGGCACAGGCGGTGTGGGCCTCCTAGGTTACTCAATGATCTGTAAAAGTTGGTTTCAATCCGAAGTTGGGCAGTCGGTACTGCGCCAGGAGCAGCTTGAACTGGTTACGGCATTGCCGGACTGTCGGTTATCGAATGCCTTGCAAATAGGAATGCCAGCTGCGTCCTCATTATTGGTGAACGTACAGAGCATGGTTCGACTGGTGTTGGCTACTGATGTTGAATCGGACCTGGCGGGTGCTGATTTGATCGCGGACCCGGTCAATCTGCCACTGGATAATCAGTCTGTGGAATTGGTTGTCCTGCACCATGCTCTGGAGACAAGTCCGAACCCGCACGCCGTGTTGCGGGAGGCATCGCGGGTCGTTTCTGCAGGTGGCTTGTTGGTTATCATCGCATTCAATCCCTGGAGCTTTGCCGGGCTTTGGCGTATCAGCCAACGATACAAGTCGAAACAGAATCAGCTTTGGCATTCTCCGTTTATACCGGCAGGGCATATCCAGGACTGGATGGCAGTGCTTGGTTTTGAGTTGCAGTCTGGTAGATGGATGCTGTATCGTCCGCCCTTTGTCAATGCATGGTCCTGGCAGAAGTTGCGTTTTCTCGAAATAATCGGTGACCGTTGGTGGCCGGCACTGGGAGGTGTCTCACTATTAGTCGCAAAAAAACAACAACCTGGAATGTGGTATTTGAATGATGCTGTCCCATTCCGGCGCCGCTATCGACCGGCATTTGCAGGTCCCGCCATGAAACGGTAAGCAATAAATGCCAATGAACAAGGTAACAATTTATACCGACGGGGGCTGTCGTGGCAATCCTGGCCCGGGTGGTTGGGCGGCCTCTTTACAAATGAATGTACACAGAAAGGAACTGTACGGCTATGAGGCGGAAACAACCAATAATCGGATGGAATTGACGGCTGCCGTGAAGGCGCTGGAGTCATTGCAGCGTCCTTGTATTGTGGTTTTGCATACCGATTCACAATACTTGCGCCAGGGCATCACCCAATGGATTACAAACTGGAAACGTAATGGTTGGAAAACGGCGCAACGCAAGCCGGTAAAGAATGCAGATTTATGGCAACAACTTGATAACGCAGTTGGCCCACACAAAATTGACTGGTGTTGGGTTAAGGGGCATGCTGGAGATCAAGGTAACGAGCGTGCAGATCGGTTGGTGAATATGGCGATTGATCAGGGGTTGGCCGGTGAAATTAGCTCAGGTGGTCGAGTTACCCTGTCATGAGACAACTAATTCTGGACACAGAAACCACTGGATTGGACCCGAAACGTGGGCATAGGATTATTGAGATCGGTTGTGTCGAGATTGTGGACCGTCAGATCACGGCGGGCGAATATCATCGCCTGATTCATCCTCAGCGGGAGATTCCTCAGGGGGCAATCAATATTCACGGTATCACATTGGATCAACTCCGTGATAAACCACTTTTCGCTGAAATTGCCAGCGAATTCCTCGACTATATCAAGGGTGCAGAACTGGTGATCCATAATGCCCCATTTGATGTGGGATTCTTGAATTATGAGTTAGGCCTGTTAAGTAAGGAAGGTCCAAGAATCTCTGACTTGTGTGAGGTTCTCGATACTCTGGCGCTGGCCCGCAGTTTGCATCCCGGGCAGCGCGTCAGTCTGGACGCGCTGTGCAAGATGTACCATGTGGATACTTCAGAGCGTACGCTTCACGGTGCATTGCTGGATTCCAAACTGCTGGCAGAAGTGTATTTGTTGATGACCGGAGGTCAGACCGACTTTCTCGGCCAGTTGGATAGTGCCATTGCCACCGATACCGCGGCCATTCGGGCTCAGTCCCAACAACAGCACAACCACAACCAAAGGGCTGCCATTACGGTTATCAAGGCCAGCGAAAATGAGTTACAGGCACACCAGCAATGGCTCCAGCGCCTGGCAGAAAAATGTCCTGATGGTTGTTTGTGGCAGAAGCTGGAAGAGTAGTCTGCGACTTCTCGGACAGCTTCCTAGCACAGATACCGTGATATTTCAGTGTGGCCAAAGCCATTGCAAACCCGGTCTGTGGTAAAATCACCTGATTTTAATTTTTCTACTGCAAACCATGGAATCAACAGATTCACAAATCATAGCCCTGGAAACAATTCCTGCTAATTTGGAGCAGGAAATGCGCCGCTCTTATCTCGATTACGCCATGAGCGTCATCGTCGGTCGCGCCTTACCGGATGTTTGTGATGGCCTCAAGCCGGTACATCGCCGGGTTTTGTATGCCATGCATGAACTTGGAAACGACTGGAACAAAGCCTATAAAAAGTCCGCACGCGTAGTTGGGGATGTCATCGGTAAATATCATCCTCACGGAGATACCGCAGTCTACGACACCATCGTCCGCATGGCACAGTCTTTCTCAATGCGCTATCCCCTGGTTGACGGCCAAGGCAACTTCGGCTCAGTGGATGGGGATTCCCCGGCCGCTATGCGTTACACGGAAATTCGTCTGTCAAAAATAGCGCATGAGTTGTTGTCAGACTTGGATCGGGATACGGTCGATTTTGTGCCCAACTATGACGAATCAGAAACCCAGCCAGCAGTGTTGCCGGCACGGATTCCCAATCTACTGGTGAACGGATCTTCCGGTATTGCGGTAGGAATGGCAACCAATATCCCGCCGCACAATCTGACTGAGGTCGTTAACGGATGTCTGGCTTATATGGATAATCCATCGATCACGGCGGCCGGGTTAATGGAATACATACCTGGCCCTGATTTTCCGACTGCAGCCATGATTAACGGTAGTCGGGGGATACGTTCCGCCTACCTTACGGGGCGAGGGAAAATCTATATTCGTGGTCGAACTAAAATCGAACATAATAAGAAAACTGCTAGTGATGCCATTGTGGTGACCGAATTGCCCTATCAGGTCAACAAGGCCAGATTGCTGGAAAAAATCGCTGAGTTGATTAAGAACAAGCGTATGTCCGGGATCTCTGCCCTGCGTGATGAGTCAGATAAAGATGGTATGCGCATGGTAATTGAGCTGCGCCGTGGCGAAGTTCCGGAAGTGGTTTTGAATAATCTGTATCAACACACCCAGTTGCAGAATGTCTTTGGTATCAATATGGTGGCCCTGGTTAACAACCAGCCGAAGACTTTTGCTCTTAAGGAGTTGATCGAAGAATTTGTCCGACATCGTCGAGAAGTTGTGACCCGGCGATCCATATTTGATCTTAACAAAGCACGTGATCGAGCCCACCGCCTCGAAGGTTTGGCGGTAGCCTTAAGTAATATCGATGCCGTCATCACATTGATCAAGGCAGCTGCCAATTCTGCAGAGGCCAAGCAGAAGCTGCTGGCAATATCCTGGGAGCCTGGTGTAGTAAAGCCGATGTTGGATAAGGCTGATGCGACCTTGTCACGGCCAGGTGCTCAGGAAATGAATCTGGGTATGGGTCCACAGGGCTATCGTTTGTCAGCAGTGCAGGCGCAGGCCATTTTGGATCTGCAACTGCATCGTTTGACGGGCCTGGAACAGGACAGGATTTATCGTGAATTCAGTGAAATTCTACTGAAAGTTGCTGAGCTGCTAAAAATTCTGCGCGATCCTGATCGCCTGATGGAGGTGATCCGTGAAGAACTTGTGGCAGTCCGCGAGCAGTATGGAGATGTACGGCGTACTGAGATTTTGCAACACCAGGATGACTTGACCGATGAGGATCTGATCGTTGAAGAGGATCGTGTGGTGACCTTGTCGCATCATGGTTATGCCAAGTCACAGCCACTGGCAGACTACCAAACACAGCATCGCGGTGGACGGGGTCGATCTGCGACCCGTACCCGGGAAGAGGATTTTGTTGCTTCGCTGTTTGTGGTCAGTACCCACGATACCATTTTGTGTTTCTCCAGCCGTGGCAAGGTGTACTGGCTCAAGGTCTATCATTTGCCGCAGGCCGGACCACAGGCCAGGGGTCGGCCATTGGTCAACCTGCTACCACTTGAGAAAGGGGAAAGTGTGACTGCGGTGTTGCCGATTCGGGATTATCTGCCGGGCAGTTATGTGATGATGGCAACAGTCAGCGGGGTGGTCAAAAAGACACCACTGACGGCATTTTCAAATCCTCGGAGTAACGGTATTATTGCCATCAGCCTGCGGGATAATGATTATTTGGTGGGTGTCGGCCTGACCCGTGGTGACAGCCACGTACTGTTGTTTTCGAATGCCGGTAAGGCCATCCGATTTCGGGGTACTGATATCCGCTCCATGGGCCGAACGGCACAGGGAGTTCGCGGTATCAATTTGAAGCCGCAGCAGCGTGTGATATCGATGGTGGTGGTCGATGCGGAGGAACAGGAGGAGAACTCGATTCTGCTGGCAACTGAGAATGGTTACGGCAAACGGACGCATATCGACGAATTTCCATGCAAGAATCGTGGTGGACAAGGCGTGATCTCCATCCAGATAACGGAACGCAACGGCCCGGTAGTCGGTGCCAGACAGGTCACCGATGGCCATGACATGATGCTGATCACCGATGCGGGTGTGCTGATCCGTAGCCGGGTCGATGAAGTGAGTTGTGTGGGGCGCAACACCCAAGGCGTGCGTCTGATTAACATCGGTGATGATGAAGTATTGGTGAGTCTTGGAGTCGTCGAAGAGGATTCCGATGTGCCCTCGGTTGCCGGTGTGGATCCCGATGGTGATAGCAACGGTGTTTCTGAGTTGCTGGCTGATGACTCTGAACAAGAGGGTGGAACAACCTAGGAGGTTGTTTGAGAACAGGAGCCGTAGCGAGGGAAAGCTGCTTTGGCCCGATTTTCCTATGATTTTCGTTAAATACAAATAGTATTCACTTCGAATCATAGAAAAATCGAACTCAAATCTGCTTTCCCTCGAGATGAGCGCCATGGATGGTGAAAGTACCGTGAATGGCACAAGTACCGTGAATGGCACAAGTACCGTGAATGGCACAAGCACCGTGAATGGTACAAGTACCGGTTCTGTGGGGGCAACAGACCGGGTGGTTCCTATTCTTGAGCAAGCATGCTGGGAATGAGTGCAGGAATGGCAGAGAGAGCCGCATATTGATGCGGCATTATTTTTCGGGAGAGACAAACTGTGAACCGAGTCATTAATTTCAGTGCCGGGCCCGGTGTCCTGCCGCATACCGTACTAGAGTCCGTGCAGCAAGATTTGCTAAATTGGCAGGGTTCGGGTATGTCAGTGCTGGAGATGAGCCATCGTGGTAAAGAATTCACCACGATTGCTGCACAGGCAGAAGCAGATTTGCGGGATCTTATGGCCATACCGGATACGTATCGGGTGCTGTTTCTACAAGGTGGAGCAAGCAGTCAGTTTGCTATGATACCGCTGAATCTGTGCGCGGAAGATACGGCCGTAGCGTACGTCAATACGGGCAGTTGGTCTGCAAAAGCCATTGCTGAAGCCAGGAAATACTGTGTGGTCAATGTAGTCGCCAGCAGCGAGGATGAACAGTTTACTTCCATCCCAGCGGCTGCCGACTGGCAGCTGAATTCATCTGCCGCCTATCTGCACTATACCCCCAATGAAACCATCGGTGGCGTGGAGTTTCACTGGGTTCCAGAAGTTGGTAAAGTACCGCTGGTTGCCGATATGTCTTCCTGTATTCTGTCGCGGCCGATTGATATTTCCCGATATGGTGTGATTTATGCCGGAGCCCAGAAAAATATTGGCCCGGCCGGGTTGACACTGGTGATCGTGCATCAGAACCTGATTGGCCATGCCAGGCCCGCCACCCCGGCGATGTTTGATTATGCAGTGCATGCTAAAGCCGGTTCGATGGCTAATACTCCACCGGCTTTTGCCTGGTATGTGGCCGGTTTGGTTTTTCAATGGATTCGTGAGCAAGGTGGGGTTGAAAAGCTGGCTTTGCGTAATCAGCAGCAGGCGGAGGCCTTATACCGTTGTATCGATGAGTCGAACGGATTTTATCGGAACCCGGTCAAGCCGGATTGTCGATCCAGAATGAATATTACCTTCATTCTACCACGGCCTGAAATGGATGATGGATTCCTGCAACAGGCAGCCACACAGGGCTTAGTGCAACTTAAAGGCCATCGTTCGGTCGGTGGTATGCGGGCATCGCTCTATAATGCCATGACCGATCAGGGTGTGGCTAGACTGATCGATTTCATGCAACAATTCAGGATGACTCATTGAATACGTTTTACCAGGTTCAGACGTTTAATACTATCTCTGCTACCGGTCTGGGGCGATTTCCTGCCGAACGTTACCAGGTCTCACCACAGTGTGAGAACCCTGACGTCTTCTTACTGCGTTCGTTCAACCTGCATGATTTGCCATTGCCGTCAAATTTAAAGGCGGTGGGCCGGGCTGGTGCCGGGGTCAATAACATTCCGGTACAGAAGCTGAGTGCGTTGGGAATACCGGTCTTCAATACACCAGGGGCTAACGCTAACGCAGTCAAGGAACTGGTGATCACCGGTATGATGCTGGCGATGCGCAATATCTGCGAATCCTGGTCCTATGTTCGCCATCTCACCGGTTCGAATGAGGAGATCAGCAAGGCGGTTGAGGCTGGCAAAAAACAGTTTGCCGGTTGTGAATTGCCCGGACGTACCCTCGGCGTGGTGGGTCTGGGTGCGATCGGTCGCCTGGTGGCTAATATTGCGGTTGAGTTGGGTTTGACCGTGGTCGGTTACGATCCACTGTTGACCGTTGATGGCGCGCTGGCATTATCATCTCGGGTACAAAGGGTCAAGTCATTGAATGCCCTGTTACAGGCAGCCGAAATGGTGACTTTCCATGTTCCGCTGGTTGAATCAACCCGCAATATGATGAATGCGCAGACCTTGGCTTATGCTCGACCGGGTTGTGTACTGATGAATTTTGCCCGGAATGGTATTCTTGATGATCATGCCGTTTTAGAGGCACTGAATCAGGGTCGGATCAGTCGTTATGTAACGGATTTTCCCGATGCCGGTCTGATTGGCCACGAGCGTGTGATTGCGTTGCCACATCTGGGTGCTTCCACTCGTGAGGCTGAAGAAAACTGTGCGGTCATGGTGGTTGATCATATTCGAGACTTTCTGGAGAACGGCAATATTCGCAATTCGGTGAATTTTCCGGAAGTGGTGATCCCGCGTGGTGCTCCATATCGGCTGGTGATCGCCAATAGCAACGTGCCCAATATGGTGGGGCAGATCTCAACTGCGATGGCAGAAGCTGGATTGAATATCAGCAATATGATGAATCAGTCAAAACAGGAATTGGCCTATACAGCGGTGGATCTGGATAGCCTGGTGCCCGTGGATGTGGTCGCAAGGCTCAATGCCATAGAGGGTGTTTTAAATGTCAGGGTGGTGTGATTTTGTGGTATTTTTCGATGTGTTCAGGCAGGCTCCAGACCCTAACAGATCACCGCTGAACGTAGAATTACGAGATCAACAGAATGACTGACACCACAGATTTGCAGAAAATCCGTGAACAAATCGATGCCATTGACCAGCAGATCGAGACTCTGATCAATCACCGAGTCGAATGCGCGCTGGAGATTGCCAGGGTCAAGTCCAGACATGCTGATCCGTCATTTTATCGACCGGAGCGGGAAGCTCAGGTGTTGCGACGTATTCTGGAGCGCAATAATGGCCCATTACCGGATGCAGATATGGCTCGATTATTTCGAGAAATCATGTCGGTAACCCTGGCCCGTGAGCAACCCATCGTTATTTCCGTGCTCGGTCCCGAAGGAACCTTCTCCCAAAGTGCCGCGTTCAAGCAGTTCGGTTATGCGGCACGGATCCAGCTGGCCCCAACCATCAGTGATGTGTTCCGGATGGTCGAAACGGATGAATCTGAATTCGGTGTTGTGCCGGTAGAAAACTCTACCGAAGGTGTGGTTACCGATACGCTGGATAGTTTAATGGAGACCTCACTCAGGATTTGTGGAGAGGTGGAGTTACGGATCCACCATCAATTAATGTCGCTGGCACCTGATCGACAAGCTGTCAAGGAAGTGTTGGCACACAGCCAGACGATGGCACAGTGTCGACACTGGATCGACAATCATCTTCCCCAGGCTATCGTGACTGCGGTTTCGAGTAATGCCGAGGCGGCCAGGCGGGCGGCGGCAGATGCTTCATTGGCGGCCATCGCCAGTGAGTCTGCGGCTGGGACCTATGGGTTGCAGATTTTAGATACCAATGTTGAAGATGATCCCGCCAATACCACGCGTTTTGTAGTGATCGGCCGGTTGACCGCCGGGGTTAGCGGCATGGACAAAACCAGTTTGTTACTGTCCGGTCGTAATCGACCCGGTGATTTGCTGCATTTGCTCGAACCTCTGGCCCGGCATGGTGTCAGTATGAGTCGAATTGAGTCGCGACCTTCACCGCGTGCATTATGGGAATATGTCTTTTTTATTGATGTTGAGGGCCATCAGGATGATGAACCATTACGTGCGGCGCTGGCTGAACTGACTCAGAAGTCTGCGGCAATGAAAATTCTCGGTTCCTATCCGAAGGCGGTATGGTAATGACATTTGATCCAATAACACTGGCTCAGCCAAGCATAGTATCATTGACTCCATATCAGCCCGGCAAACCCTTGCGTGAACTGGAGCGTGAATACGGAATCGAGGATGCCGTAAAACTTGCCTCTAATGAAAATCCACTTGGCCCATCTCCGGCAGCAGTGCAAGCAATCAAAGCTGCGGTCACTGAGCTCAATCGCTATCCGGAAGGGAATGCCCCGGATCTTAAGATGGCACTGGCACAACACCACGGTGTCACAATGGACCAATTGGTGCTCGGCAATGGTTCCAATGAAATCCTGGAGTTGTTGGTTCGGGTATTTGCCGGCCAGGGGCGCTCGGTGGTATTTTCCCGATATGCCTTTGCAGTCTACCCGCTGGTCAGCCTGGCTGTCGGAGCGACATTGATTGAGGTGCCAGATCAACGGTGGGGTCATGATCTGGAAGCGATGCGTGCTGCGATCACCGATGATACCCGACTGGTGTTCATCGCCAATCCTAATAATCCTACCGGCACCTGGTCGAAGGCTGATGAACTGCGGCGGTTTATGCGTTCGCTTCCAACGCATGTGATCGCAGTTGTCGACCAAGCCTATATCGAATATGTTCAGGAGGAGGAGTATCCGGATTGTATCGACTGGCTGCAGGCATTTCCGCAACTGGTATTGACCCGGACCTTTTCGAAAATCTACGGTCTGGCCGGTCTGCGGCTTGGCTATAGTCTATCAAGTGCGCAATTGGCGGATCTTTTGAATCGTGCCAGACAACCCTTTAACACCAATTATCTGGCACAGATTGCCGCAGTTGCCGCATTGGGAGATGATGAATTTGTGGTTCGTAGTGTCGAGTTGAATCAGCGTGAAGGGCGTCGTGTTTGTGCGGCTTTGACAGAACGTGGTATTTCCTATATCCCGTCGGTGGCTAACTTTGTCAGTTTTCAGGTCGAGCAGGCTGCTGTCATCTGTGAGAAATTACTGCAACAGGGCGTTATCGTGCGACCCATGGCGGGGTATAAAATGCCGGAATATCTTCGCCTCACCTATGGGCTGTCTACAGAAAACAGCCGTTTTCTACGGGCTCTTGATCAGGCGTTGCTCTGAAAAATCCGATTCGATTGACCTCACATATGAGTGCAAATCAAAGCTTGATACAAGCACACATTCGCCGCTTGGCCATCGTTGGTGTCGGCTTGATCGGTGGTTCTTTGGCCCGGGCTTTGCGCGAGGCGGGCGTTGTTGAATGGATTATCGGTGTCGGCCGACAGGCTGATAACTTGATGGCTGCCCAGCGACTCGGTGTTATCGACGAATGGACTCAAGATATTACTAAAGCGGTAGCTGGTGCTGACATGGTGGTTCTGGCCACGCCGGTGGGAGCAATGGCGGCAGTATTGCAGAGTATGCTACCAGCGTTGTCAAAAACAACGATCATCACCGATGCCGGTAGTGTCAAGGGGGAGGTGGTCAATATGGCACGTTCGATTCTGGGGTCAGGAAGTTCAATGTTTGTCCCCGCTCACCCGATTGCCGGTACCGAGAACACCGGAGTGGAAGCTTCTTTTGCTGCATTATATCGGCAACGTTATGTCATTCTGACGCCCCAGCCGGACACTTCGGAGGCTGCAATTGCCACTGTTGAAGGGATGTGGGCCGCTACAGGAGCACACCTGCTCCGGATGAACATTGTCGAACACGACAAAATTCTCGCAGCCACCAGTCATTTACCCCATGTGTTGGCATATGCTTTAGTCGACTACATGGCCGGTCTTGAGGAAGCCGACACCTGTTTCGAGTTGGCAGCTGGTGGTTTTTTCGATTTTACCCGTATTGCCTCAAGCCACCCGGTTATGTGGCGTGATATCTGTTTGCAGAATCGGCGAGCCATTCTGTTGAGACTTGACCAATACATGTCGCAATTGCAGCAGTTGCGTACCTACATCGATGCTCAGGATGGCAGCGCCATTGAGGCCATATTCGTCCATGCTAAAAAGGTCCGGGATACGCACCTTGCGGCTTACCATGACAGTAGTACTTGTGATGAATAGTTCTGCGGCTGCTCCGGCCCTTTGTTATCAGGTTAGCCCGGGTTCTTCAATCACCGGTCGGATCCGTGTTCCAGGGGATAAATCGATCTCCCACCGGGCGGTGATTCTCGGTGCCTTGGCATCCGGGTCGGTCGCCGTGACCGGGCTGCTGGAAGGTGAGGATGTCAAGGCCACCATTGCAGCGTTTCGTGCCATGGGCGTGGTGATCGAAGGTCCCGTAGCCGGGGGGGTCACAATTCATGGGGTGGGTCTGCATGGTTTGCAGGCATCCGCCGAAGTACTGGATCTGGGAAATTCAGGCACTGCGATGCGCCTGTTCAGTGGTGTTCTGGTTGGTCAATCCTTTCGCAGCGAATTAGATGGTGATGCTTCGTTGCGACGACGACCGATGCGCAGAATAACAGAGCCTTTGTCAGCGATGGGTGCGCGGATAGAAGCGACCACAGGGACCCCACCATTGCATATTACGCCTGTATCCGGTCTACACGGCATTGACTATGTCATGCCGGTTGCCAGCGCCCAGGTAAAGTCGGCCCTGCTACTGGCAGGTCTGTATGCCCAGGGTCAGACTCGCGTGCGGGAATTGGCCCCAACACGGGACCACACTGAACGTATGCTGCGCGGGTTCGGTGTCAAGCTGTCTGTCGCTGCCGGCAAGGTTGCCGTACAGCCAGCGCAAAGGCTTCATCCTGTGAATCTCGCGGTACCGGCAGATCTCTCTTCGGCGGCTTTTTTCCTGGTTGCCGCGAGTCTGGCCGGTGGCAGCAATCTGCTCCTGGAGTCGGTAGGGGTCAACCCAACACGCTGTGGCGTGTTGACCATTTTGCAGTCTATGGGTGCCAGGATTACACGTTTACATGAACATCAAGTTTGTGGTGAACCGGTAGCAGATCTTGCAGTGTCTGCAGCACCGCTGCAGGCGACGGATATCGATGCTGAGGCAGTGGCTTTGGCGATAGATGAATTGCCTGTGCTCTGTATCGCCGCTGCCATGGCGTCCGGTACAACCCGGATTCATGGTGCCGGAGAATTACGTCACAAGGAATGTGATCGAATTGCGGCCATGGTTGCAGGTCTGCAATCATTGGGGATTGAGATCCATGAACATCGGGATGGGATGACCATTGTTGGTGGTCGGTTGCAAGGAGGGCAGGTTGACAGTTTTGGTGACCACCGTATTGCCATGGCATTTGCCGTCGCCGGGCATTTGGCACAAGGGCCAGTGCAGGTGCGTGGTTGTGAAAATGTGGCGACCTCATTTCCAGGCTTCGTCGAAATAGCCTGCCAGACGGGTTTTGTAATTGAACCCTACAGGATATGAACGACACATCGAACATACCTGTGCTTACCATTGATGGACCTTCCGGTGTTGGCAAGGGAACCGCAGCTGTGCGCATCGCCCGTTTGCGGAACTGGCATTACCTGGATAGTGGCGCCTTGTATCGTGCCCTGGCAGTGGCCGCAAGACAGCAGCATGTCACAGTCGGTGATGGTGCGGCCATTGCTGAGGTTGCGTCACAATTGTCTATTGCTTGCGAACTTAATGAGATGGGTGACGGTTGCACAATCTTTCTCAATAGTGAGGATGTGACGGCACAGGTGCGTACTGAAAGTGTGGCGGCAGAAGCTTCTGTGATCGCAGCCTCCAGGGAGGCCAGGGCAGCCTTATTGCTGCAACAGCGAGCACAATGCCAGTGGCCAGGCTTGGTCGCCGATGGTAGAGATATGGGTCGGATGGTGTTCCCACAAGCATTATTGAAGATTTTTCTTGTGGCCGATGCCAGAATCCGCGCTAAAAGAAGGTACAAGCAGTTGAAAGCTAAGGGCTTCGATGGTAGTCTGCCCGATCTTGTTTTCGCGCTGCAACAGCGTGACACGAGGGATACCGACAGAGCAGCTTCTCCGCTACTGCCGGCTGGTGATGCTGTGGTGATCGATACCTCAGAAATGAGTATTGAGGCCGTAGTTTCAGATATTAACCGAAGGTTGGGTAACCGGCTTTCAAACTGAGTTTGCTGTAGTCCGGGTCCGGATTTTCATTTTTCCGCAGGCGGGTAGATCCGAGGTCTGTAAGCTGTCTCAGGGCTTGAAGGACTATAGTAGACAATTGCAATCAGCGGGTTTGATAACTCATGAGTGAAAGTTTCGCAGAATTATTTGAACAGAGTATGGCCAGTACGGTGATGCGTCCCAGTGCCCTTACGATGGCCGAAGTAGTCAGTATTGGAGGTGAGTATGTGACCTTGAGTGCGGGACTGAAATCTGAAGCGGAAGTGCCGGTTTCAGAATTTTTTAACGCCGAAGGCACGCTTGATATCAATATTGGTGATAAGGTTGAAGTAACTGTTGAAAGTGTCGATGATGGCTACGGGCAAACACGCCTGTCACGGGAGAAAGCCCGTCGCGAACGTGCCTGGGAAGATATGGAAACTGCTGATCGAGAAGATCAGATCGTTCACGGCGTGCTTACTGGCAAAGTCAAGGGTGGTTTTACGGTTTCTATCGAGGGTGTTCGTGCGTTTCTGCCGGGCTCCCTGGTCGATGTGCGGCCGGTAAAGGATTCCAGTTTTCTCGAAGGCAAAGACCTGGAATTCAAAATCATCAAGCTTGATCGCGCACGTAACAATGTGGTGGTGTCACGTCGTGCCGTGGTTGAGAAAGAGTTGAGCGTGGAGCGTGATTCACTCCTCGAATCGTTACAGGAAGGACAGGTGATACATGGCATTGTCAAGAACCTGACCGACTATGGGGCCTTCGTTAATCTTGGTGGCATTGATGGTTTGCTGCATATCACCGATATGTCCTGGCGTCGCATCAAACACCCGTCGGAAGTGATGAATGTCGGTGATGAAATCGATGTTCGGGTTCTCAAGTTCGACCGTGAGCGCAATCGGGTATCACTGGGCTACAAGCAGCTTGGTGAAGATCCTTGGCAAAATGTCGATCGTCGTTATCCAGAGACAACGCGCCTCTTTGGAAAGGTCACGAATATTACCGATTATGGTGTTTTTGTGGAACTCGAAGAAGGTGTCGAAGGCCTGGTCCACGTATCTGAAATCGATTGGACCAACAAAAATATTCATCCGAGCAAGGTCTGTAAGCCGGGTGATGAAGTCGAAGTTATGGTGCTGGATGTCGATGTTGAGCGTCGCCGGATTTCACTGGGTATGAAACAGTGTTCAACAAATCCATGGGATGAGTTCGGTCTGACCCACAGCAAAGGGGACTATGTTACTGGCAACATTAAGTCGATTACTGATTTTGGTATTTTTGTCGGTCTGGATGGAGGTATCGATGGCTTGATTTATCTTACAGATTTATCCTGGGATGATGATGGGGAAAATCACGTCAAAGAGTTTAGTAAAGGTCAGGAAGTCACCGCTATGGTACTTGCAGTCGATCCGGCACGCGAGCGGATCTCGCTGGGGATTAAGCAGACCGTAACCGATCCTTTCTCCAGTTTTGTTGCAATCAATGGCAAAGGCTCTGTCGTCAAAGGCAAGGTTGCCGAAGTGGATGCTAAAGGTGCTGTAGTCAACCTGACCGCATCGGTGGATGGTTACTTACGGGCTTCAGGCTTGTCTCGCGATCGGGTGGAAGATGCGAGGACTGTGCTCAGTGTAGGCGACGAAGTTGAGGCGAAAATTGTTAGTATTGATCGTAAGACCCGGAATATTTCCTTGTCGGTCAAGGCGTTTGAAGACGAGCAGGAAGATCAGGCTATTCGTGAATATACAGGGAAAACAGGTAGTAAAGGTAGCTCCTTTGCTGATAAACTCACCGAGCAGCTTGGCCGCCGTGATGGAGACTAAGGGCTGTTTTGGTGACTGGTTCCGCCATGTCGAAGATGCACCTGGAGGCTGTTCAAGAACAGGGGCAGACCGGTTTGTTGCTCCGGCAAAACTGCCACTACTGCCATCCATGGCGGGAGTGGTGAGGGTAGGCGAATTTGAGGCGAATACTGGTTGTATATGACGGTGTAGGGGAAAATTAGTCCAAAGCCCGCTTATCTGCGGAGGGTGCTCTGTTCTCGGACAGCCTCTTAGTTGGTGAAACGGCTTTTTCCAGGTTGTGCTGTATAGGTTGTCGGTAACCCGGAGGGTCTTTCAGTCGGCCGGCCATGATGAAACCCAGCCATAATGAAACAGTGATGAAGTGCAGAAATGCTAGATGAATTAACCAGGGAGGCGCGGCCAGTTTATGACAAAATCAGAATTGATTGAAGCTCTCGCCCAGGTGCAGCCAACGCTGGCCTATCGTGATGTCGAACTTGCTGTGAAAGGCTTGCTCGAAGCGATGTCATTGGGCTTGATGAAAGGTGACAGGATTGAGGTCAGAGGCTTTGGTAGTATGACTTTGCACCACCGGTCAGCTCGTGTTGGGCGAAACCCCAAGACCGGAGAAAGCGTTTTGGTTGCCGACAAGTTTGTACCACACTTCAAACCAGGTCGAGAACTTCGTTTGCGAGTTGATGCAGCATTGCGGAGTCAGGACTGATACGAATATTAGCCGTAACTATTAGCCAGGCTCCAACCGTTATTTTCGATAGATAATGAAAAAATTGCTCCGCCGAATATTTTACTTGCTGCTGATTTTTGTGACAGGTACGTTCGGTGTAACCTTCGCCTTCAAAAATGTGCAGACAGTCAGTTTGCAATACTATTTTGGTTTGCACTGGGAAGGCTCTTTGGCGATGTTGCTGTTGTTGGTCTGGGGCATCGGTGTGCTGAGTGGGGTTTTGGTGATGTTGTGGCATCAAGTTAGACTCCAGCACCGATTGTTTCGTAGTCGTCAGCAGTTGACCCGGGCACATTCGGAACTTGAGCCCTTACGGACTGCAGTGGTAAAAAGTGACTCTTAATCGAAGAAGGGTTGTAACAGCCTTCTAGGTATTCACTGAGGCACTGGATAGCTTGATTGATCCTACTTGGTATCTGCTATTGTTACCCGTTGCTGCAGCTTCAGGCTGGCTGGCGGCGCGACGCCAGGTCGTCAATAAGGTGGGTAACCAAAAACTCCCAGATGCCTACTTTGCGGGGCTCAATTTTCTTGTAAATGAGCAGCCTGACAAGGCTATTGAAGTTTTCGTCAAAGTCCTTGAGGTTGCACCGGAAACCATAGAAGTGCACTTGGCACTGGGTAATTTGTTCCGCAGGCGCGGCGAATTAGAGCGAGCAACCACCATTCATCAGAACTTGCTGGTGAAAACCCGCCTCAACCGTGAGCAGCATATGTTGGCGTTGTATGAACTTGGACGAGATTATTATAAAGCCGGATGGTTTGATCGCGCCGAAGGACTTTTTCAGGAATTGTCGGAATACAATGAACACGCGGCTACCGCATGTCATTATCTGCAGTTAATTTATGAACGGGAGAGAGAGTGGCGTAAGGCGGATCAGGCAGCACGCCGGTTGATGAAATATACCAACGAAGACTTGCAACACGTTATTGCACACTACTGGTGTGAGATCGCTGAACAGTCTTTCGAGGAACAGGATCTTACTGGAATACGACAGGGTATCAATCGGGCACTGGCAACCAATCAGCAGAGTGTCAGGGCCATCATGCTTTCGGCAAAGATGCATTTTCAGAGTGGAGAATATCGCAAGGCTTTACGTGCCTGGAGGCGTTGTGGTGAGCTGGCACCCGAGTTACAGTCAGAAATAATTGCAGGCGTTGTTGAATGCTATCGGGCACTTCACGACCCCGACACATTGGCAGAGTACCTGCAAAACCTCGCTTTGCATAACAGTTCCGGGCGTGTGTTATCACAGGTACTCGAATACCTTCGGGAAATCCGAGGTGGCAAGGCTGCTGAGATGTTCTTGTTGCGGCATTTGCGACAATACAACACGGCTGAAGGCCTCTGGCAATTGTTGCAGTTTCGGCGGTCCCAAGGGTGTGATCAAGATGCTCCTTACAGTAAATTTCTGGGTGAGTTTCTGCAAATGGTACTGCGTACTGACCGGGTCTATATCTGTCAACATTGTGGGTTTTCCTCGAAGCGCTTGAACTGGCAGTGCCCCAGTTGCAGGTACTGGGACAGTATGCGTCCAGTGCAGGATCCACAGATCCCCGAGGTAGCCGGTATACTTGAGCTACTGCAAGTTGCTGGACCGTCTTCAGAATAGTTCAGCTGATTAGCGATAGATATTCCTGTTCGCTAAGAATCTGTACGCCTTTTTCTTTGGCTGAGTTGACTTTACGTGCGCCAACATGGTTGCCGGTTACCAGATAGTCCGTTTTCGAGGTGACGGTTGTGCCGATACGAGCACCTAGCTGTTTGGCTCTTGCCTGCATTTCTGTGCGGCTACCTTGTAGCATGGTCCCGGTAAAAACAAAAAGTTTACCACTCAGTGAGCTGATAGCATTTATCTGACGTTGCTTTTGGTGCTGTAAATTGAAGCCGAGTTGATCGAGTTGTTTGAACAAAGGGGTGATTTTTTGTAACCCTGTAACAACCATGGCAGCTGTTTTTTCGGCAAAACCTTCGATTGCAGTAATCTGTTCTTCGGTCAATATAAAGAGTTCTGACAACGAATAGTGGCTGAGTAATTTTTCGCAATTACCGGTACCAAGCCGGTATATGCCAAAGGCAGCCAGAAAACGCCAATCTTCAATTTGCTCTTGGCGACTGCGTAGTAACTGCATCTCCAGATTAATCGATTGTTTGGGGCCAAAACCCATGCTGACAAAGTCAGCAGTCTTAAGAGCATAGATGGCATCGATTTTTCGGATCCCATGGTCAAAGAGTTTTTCTACCGTGGCTCTTCCAAAACCATCATTATTGCCCAATATTTTAAAAAAATGCTCAATAGTATGGGTAATCTGAGCCGGGCATAGCAGGTGATTGGTGCAGATCAGGTAGTCGTTGTCCCAGAGGAGTTCGTTATTACAACTGGGACATTGTTGCGGAATAATCCCCTTGGCAGCGGTGATTACGGCTTCAATTTTGGGAATAACTTCGCCACTTCGGATGATTTCCAGTATGGCACCGACACCAATACCTTTTTCTTCAACCATGCCGTAATGGTGAGCGCTCACACGCTGAATTATGGCGCCGCTCAAACGGGTTGGGGGTACCTCGACCACCGGGTTAATACGACCGGATCGGGAAGTTTGCGGTAGCACAGCCAGCACCTCGACCCGGGTCGTCTTCTGGTTGTTTTTATAAGCGATTTGCCAGCGATGATGATGTTGGGTTGCCCCCATATTATGCTTGATATCAGCATCGGTGGCTTCGATAACCACACCATCGACATCGTAGTCTACTGTGGATTTGATTGTTGAGACGATGTTGTCAAAGTCAGCCTGTAGTGCAGGCCAGTAACCTCGCCAGCAGGGTAATTGACTGAAAGGATAAAAGACTACCGCATGGTCTTCAATAGCTTTGTGTACACTGGCACTCAATGATTTTTCCCGGATTACACTGGCTTGGAAATTACGCGAATTATCGAAGCGATCGGCCAACTTCTGGGAGAAATAACTGCGGCTGACGACAATTTCTCCTGCGCCATGATCTCCTGTTCCATGATTCAGGGATAGGTCACCGGCAATGGTAAGACCCCTTTTCAGAACCCTTGAGATATCCGTACCACGGCGGCCATCCCCACGGGTATACAGCTTGTTACCGGTATAGTAGGCGGCAAAACCGTCTAGCTTGGGTGTGACCTTGAACTCAAGCTCATTAAAATTTAATCGTAATCGTTGTGCAGTTTGCTCAATACGTCGAATCCAGCGTTCCACCTCTTTTATGTGATAAGCCTTGTCCGTCGATAGCATACGTTCCGGTAGAGCTTCGGTTTTGCTGCTGATCGCTGATTCGGCTTCAACCTGCTGTAGATAAGGGTGATCAGGCTGTCGTTTTTGCAGTTCTTCACGAAAGGAGTGGTCATAACGGGTATCACTGATCAACTGCTCGCCACCGCGGTACAAAGCGTTACAGATCTGTAAAAATTCCAGCAGTTCTTCAGTACTAAGAGAACGGGCCGTACCGGGGTTTTGAGCAAGGCTAAAGAGTTGCTGTTCATCCAGCTGTTGCAGTTGTACACCGGATTGTCGCAGGAGAGTCCATTGGCTAGGGGATAGCCGGGTGTCAGATAAATGGGGCGGTGCTATGGATGGTTTGGTCATCGGTGCTGTAACCTGAATACGGCAGGATCAAATATGGCGCCCCCGAGACGATTCGAACGTCCGGCCTATCGCTTCGTACTACCATAGCTTTCGCTACCAGCTGCTCGCTGTTTGTAGTCTGGACTTTCTCTTCACCATGGACCGAGGTCGGTAGGCGCTGCCCGTTAAGTCTCTACACCTTCCCGAGTGTTCGGGCTTGGCTCGGGATTGGCACGGCAAAAACCAAGCGTTCCCCGAATTTGAGCAGATTCACTGTTGACGCTTTCCATCAAAGTGCCCAATTCGCTTAGGAGGCGATCGCTCTATCCAGCTGAGCTACGGGGGCGTTGGGGTAATTATACCAAGCCCGGGGTCTGCAAATATTGCTATTTTGTATCACTAGAAAATCTATTCCACTTTGGTAACTACTCAGCACCCCTGAGCCTAGCGCTCACACCGATGGAATAATAGGATTTCGCTGATAGGCTTGAGAAATGGCATCCAGTAGATTGTGCCCATTTTTTCTGGATGTGGATAGATATCCCCGAATACGAGCGAACTTTTTAGCACCATCGAGCGTTCGAAAGCATCCTGAGATCTTGAGGCGGACTTTAATCATACGAATATCCTGCTAATTATTGCGGCTATTGAGTACATCACTTTCCGTAAGCAGGTGAAGCTGGTTGGCTCCCGGTTTGGTGTAAAATAAAGGGTATGTTGTACTAAATCGCTGGAAACCACCACAGCCTGTTTCGATTGGAGTGGGTCGACAGGGCGACATCTTGGGAAACAAAGTGAATGCAGAATCTGGGAGTTATTTTAATCGGGAGTTGAGCCTGTTGGCCTTTCATCGCCGGGTTCTGGCGATGGCGGAAGACACCGGTGTTCCTGTTCTTGAGCGGTTGCGATTTATGTGTATATCCAGTGCCAATCTGGATGAATTCTTCGAGGTCCGTTTTGCCGCACTCAAACAAAAACAGGAGCATGGTGTTCACCATAGTGGGGTCGACCATGCTGATCTTAAGTGGCTGGTTGCAACGATACGCGAAAAGGCTCTTGGTATGTTGCATGACCAGTATCAGTTTCTGAACCGGGATTTGATTCCGGCTTTGGCGGCGGAGGGGATTTGTTTTTTACGGCGCAGCAAGTGGAATGAAGATCAGCAGGCCTGGTTGAAGCACTACATGCGGCACAATCTGATGCCGGTACTCAGTCCCTTAGGGATTGACCCGGCCCACCCATTTCCACGTATTTTGAACAAGAGTTTGCATTTTATCGCATCCCTGGAGGGGCTGGATGCCTTTGGCCGTGAGCACCGGCTGGCGATTATTCCCGCTCCCAGAACACTGCCACGCATCGTACTTTTACCCGAGGAGATTTCCGGTGTGCCTTATGGCTTTGTATTCCTCTCCTCAATTATGCATGCCTTCGCTGAGGAGCTGTTTCCAGGGATGACGGTGACTGGGTGTTATCAGTTTCGGTTAACCCGGGATACTGAGCTTTATCTTGATGAGGAGGAAATGGCCGATCTGAAACAGACTGTGAAAGGTCGTTTGCTGACGGCACGAAAATTTGGTCGCTCCGTACGCCTTGAAGTCGCTGAAAGTTGTACGCCAGAAATGTCGAGTTACCTGCTGAATAATTTTGATCTGCAAGCTGATGCTTTGTACCGGGTTGATGGGCCAGTCAATCTGCACCGCTTGGCGAAAGTCTATGACTATGTTGAGCGGCCCGATCTTAAATTCCCTGAATTTATTCCCTCTATGCCGAAGTCACTACGACAGTCCGACGACTTTTTTGCGGTGTTGCGCAAGCGGGATGTATTACTGCATCATCCCTTTCAGTCATTTGATGCGGTTCGAATACTGTTGGAGCAGGCCGCTGAAGACCCGAATGTATTGGCCATAAAACAGACCTTGTACCGGGCTGGCGACCAGTCGAGGGTGGTGGATGCCTTGTGCAAGGCGGCTAGCCGCGGTAAAGAAGTGAATGTTGTGGTTGAATTACGGGCTCGTTTTGATGAAGGCGAGAATATTCACCTTTCCGAAACCTTGCAACAAGCTGGGGCACACGTGGTGTATGGTATTGTCGGTTACAAGGCCCACGCCAAGATGTTGCTGATCGTACGTCGTGAAGGCCAACAAATCGTTCGCTATACTCATCTGGGAACCGGGAACTATCATGCCGTCACCACGCTCTTGTATACGGATATGGGGTTGTTAACATCAGATCCCTTCATCGGTGCTGACGTACATAAGTTGTTTCAGGAATTGACCGGTCTGGGTAAAGCGGTACAGTTGAAAAAAGTTATTCAGGCGCCTTTTGACCTGCACCGCATGCTGGTCGAGTGTATCTCGCGGGAAGCGGATCTGGCTGCAAGCAGCGGTCGCGGTCGTATTATTGCGAAAATGAATGGGCTGGAAGATACTGGAATTATCGATGCTTTGTACCAGGCATCACAGGCCGGGGTAAAAATAGAACTTATTGTCCGTGGTGTTTGCTGTTTGAAGCCGGGCATTAAGGGCTTGTCGGAAAATATCCAGGTGCGTTCGGTGTTGGGGCGCTTTCTGGAGCATTCCAGAATCTACTACTTCCGCAATGGTGGTAAGCCGGAAGTATATTGTTCCAGTGCCGATTGCATGATTCGCAACCTGCGAGGGCGGGTTGAAACCGCTTTCCCCGTATTGGTGACACGACTTCGGCGACGAGTGGTAAAAGAAGGGCTGCGCTATTATCTCCGTGATACGGCCTCGGCATGGCGTTTGCGATCAGATGGGGGCTATGTGCGGGTGCGAATTCGGGATAAGCGCCACTATTTCAGTGCCCAGCAGCACTTGTTAGAGCATTTTTCCGGTCCGAATGAGGATGACTAAGGAGGAAGACTAAAGGCTCAAATCATCCCTGGCAGCAACAATTTATTCCTTCGGCGGAATGATGGAAGGAGCAGTTTTTAGCGACTGCTTGTGCCAAATTCTATGGTTAGTGAAGTTGACATCACCTGTTCGAACCAGATCGCTTGCTTGCGTGCAGCCCAGGCCTCAAGCAGTAGGTCGCCTTCGCCCTGGGCATCAAGATACCAGCCATTTTTGGAAGTGGCCAGACGAACCTTGTGAACATGCCCCTTGCGCTCCTTATCGAGGGCAATGGCCAAGCGTAGTAAAACAATCATGGTGAATGCACACGCTTGGGCGGAACTTGAAAGTTGCTTGAAGGGATCATGCTCTGAATCGGGAAATCGTTTGCGATGGTAACGTACTACGCTTGCAACCAACATTTTTTCGTTATTCGACAGCCCAATCATCGGTGAGGCACTGAGTAGATAGAACGCATGTTTATGGTGTCCGGTTGGCAGGATTGCCATGCCGGATTCATGTGTTAAAGCGGCGATCTCAAGGAGTAATTTATAACGATTGTCTAGCCGGTGAAGTTTTTTGGTTTGGGTAAAGAGCACACTGACCAGCCATCGCACCTGTTTAGCGTGAGCCATGTCAGCATGAAATTTCCTGGCCAGGGCATTGGCCCAGGCCATAGCCTGTCGTTCGAGTGCGACAGAATCCAGCCCCCGTTCGTGCAATAACTCGACCAGTATACCGTCGGCCAATCCGGTATCTGGAATAATCAGGTCAGCAGGTCGTGCCAGCTTCATTACGGATTTGAGAACCTGCACGGCAGGAATGATGACATCCGCACGGTCCGGTCGAAGCTGGAGTTGTTCTATGCGTTCATCGAGACGCAAATCACCCAGAATTTTTCCCAGTTTCTTTATATCATTGTAACTAATGCTTCGTGTTGACGGATTGCCTAACAATGATACCCCGAGTTCACCCAGGCTTTCGATATTGCCACCTGTGCCAACACAGCAGCTGATTTCGATGCCGGAAATCTCGTTACGTATTTGTTGCTGCATGGCTTCGGTGTATTCTTTTAGCAAGCTGGTGAATTCCTGATCTCCCGGGGCACTGCGAAACAGCTCAAGAAGCCTGACTGTACCCATTTTGAAACTTTTCAGAGCAATGATGTCTCCATGATCAGAGAGGGTGACTTCCACACTGCCACCACCGATGTCGATCAGTAACACTGTCATGTTGTCCAGCTTGGGAAGGTGTTGGCGGATCGCGGTGTGAATTAAACGGGCTTCTTCCGCCCCGGTGATGACTTCGATTTCTATGCCCGTGGCGTGCAAGACTTTTGCGACCAGATCATTCGCATTATGAGCATCTCGCAGGGCACTGGTTGCGGTAGCACGGATAACCCGTACCGGATAGCGGTCGATGATGGTTCTGAAGGATTTGAAGGCCTCGACCGTTCGCTGCATGGTGCTTTCGGTGAGGTGACCAAGGGTGAAGGCATCCTGGCCCAGGCGAACGGCTTCGCGGCGATACTGTACAAGGTTTAACTCACCAGCGGCGTCAAGCCCACATAGATGCAGCCGGATAGCGTTCGAGCCAGTGTCAACGACTGCTGCAAGGGATCCTTTGGCATACATGAGTATTTGGGAGGTTGATTGTGTTGTGCGGAACAGGGCGGTGAAACCGGGCCTTTGTTGTTGTCTTCTGTGCTGCAAAGCGCAGATATGAGTGCATCATAGCATGTCAGAGGAGCATGTCAGTGGTTCCCACCGACCAATATCGATGCAGATTTGCTTGTTGTTTCGAAGTGACGTAAGCCCGTGGCTATCTCGAGTCTGCGATTACCGAAGCGGCCGACCACTCGGCTTACCTTGAGTTTGGTCAGCTGATTGCCTGGATTACCTTGCAGGAGCCGGGTGGGCCAATAAGGACGGCACGCATGCGCTTGTACTCCTTCAGATTGAAATTTTTTCGGTATAGATTTTTCGACCGTGGTACACCACCTGTCCAAAAGGAGTTCATCAATCACATTTATCACCACTTGACTGAACCAACCTATGAATATGGAAGAACAACGGGCAGGAAGTATAGTAGTGTTGCACACACGACTATGGGCATCCATGCCACATATGAAAACTTAAAGAAGGCAGCCTGCCGAGCTTGTCGAGTTGAGTGTCTGAAGCAGACTGATAACAGGTCACTTTAAACGCAGGGAGTTCGCAAGCAGATAATATTTATATTTTTCAATCATATAGATCATTCAGCACATTTTATCACAAACCTAAACAGTGAAACTTCAGTTTTATTAGTATAAGCTGTATTACACATCATTCCTCAGGAGAATTTGCAAGCACAAATGATTCGAAAATACTATTTTGCACCATTTAACTATCTCATCAAAACCTTGCTGGCCAATGAATCTTTGCTCGCGCTTGACCCTATCGTCGCGGGAGGATTTCCCGTAGCTCTATTTAATGAATTAAAACAAATTAACTCGGCCCATGGCTGGCAACAGCTTTTTAATCGGGTCAACAAGCATGGATTTCAGGCTATTAAGACAGAATTCAGTGACATTGATATTTATTTTTTAGAAAACAACCCAATTTGGCATTCTAAATATCAATGGCTGGTCGCAAATAGCCGAAATACACCGTCTAAATATATACAGAATAACCCTTTTGGTTTTCAGCTTCCTATACCCACTTACCATAGTAAGTGGGTAAATAGTTATTTAAGTAATAATCATTCAGATACGACCCATTATCAAATCGTCAAATTTCCTCATGCAAGTATTGAAAAATGCTTAAACAATTTTGATTTAAAAATATGTTGTATTGCATGGTATAACGACTATATTTATGTTCATCAATCATTTGAAGAGTCTTTTAATCAGTCCAGAATAGAGGTTAATGAACCAGGATTTTATAAACGAAGTCAAGAAGATATTTATGCAAGAATATTTACCGCACAGCGTGCATATAAATATGCAAATAGATTGAATTTCAAACTTTCGAGTGATCTCGATCAATTCTGTGCTGCACTATACACAGAAACTCAATCCATCAATCTGGAATCTGATGCACCTCTGCTGAATGCAGCTGGTCAGGTCAGTCGTAATCCTGTGCCTTCATCAGCAGCATTTCAGAGTGTAATAAATTATTTTCTGTCGCAACATGAGCACTATGTCGGCATGAGATCTTCGCTTAAACAGAACCAAAAGTCATCGAATGATCGTCAGACCACATTCAAACCCAAGAAAAAATTAACCATCGGTATGGTGACCTATGACGACTATGACGGGGTATATTTTTCAGTGCAAGCAATACGTATGTTTCACCCTGAAGTCAGTGACGAAACCGATATAGTGGTGATTGACAACAACCCAAATGGCGTCTGCGCCAGAGCATTGCAAAGTTTGTCTACCTCCGTTCAAGGATGTCGCTATCTAGCCAATGGAACAATTTTAGGAACCGCCGTTCGTGATTGCGTGTTCCAGGAAGCACAAACTGATTACGTGCTTTGTATTGATGCTCATGTACTGATCGAGGCGGGTAGAATTCGCCAGTTAATCGATTACTTTGAGACTCAATATCAACGTGGCGATCTCTTGCAAGGACCGTTACTCGTGGATGATATGCGTTCTTGTTTCAGTCATTTTCGCCCGGAATGGCGTGATGGTATGTACGGTATTTGGGATCTTGATGAGCGTGCCAATGACCCGAAAAACCAAGCTTTTGATATCCCGATGCAAGGATTAGGTCTGTTCGCCTGTCATCGTCTTGACTGGCCAGGCTTTAACCCTGAATTTTATGGTTTTGGTGGAGAAGAAGGGTATATTCATCAAAAAATCAGACAACGGGGCGGTCGAACCCTGTGTCTGCCTTTTTTGCGCTGGTTACATCGCTTTCAACGTCCCTTGGGAATACCGTATGATAATCGATGGGAGCACCGAATCAGAAATTATTTAATCGGTTTTCAAGAACTTGGGCTGGACAGCACCGAAATGGAAAACCATTTTATGGAATTACTCGGGCGATCGACTGTCGACAAGGTTAATGCCATGCTCCAGTTAGAAAAAAACAACCCATTTAGTTATTTTGATGTGATCTATTGTATTAATCCTGGTTCAAGATCCAGGTTATGGCAGCAGATTACCGAACAATTCGAAAAGCTGGGTATTCTATTTCGGGTAAGGCGTTTCACTGCTCTTGAAGAAAATAATAATCCCCATCGAGCCTATGCATTAGCACATCGTGCCATTATAGAAGAATGCCGGGACCGTGGCTGCACCAGTGTTTTGGTGATCAATGATGACACGCTGTTTTTTGAAGATACCCTCGAGCTTCTTGGCCATGCCCTTGCTGAATTAACAACCCGGAAATGGCAGATATTTTTTCTCGGAGGTACGCACGAAAATCAACACCCCCGCAAGCTCAGTGGTTGCCAATTCCTAGGGCAGCCAGCCAACATGAGTGGTACTCACGCACTTGCCTATCATGAAAGAATTTACGATAAGCTTCTGAACGACATACCTACCAAAGAGGAGGTTAATGATTCCAGCTCAATCCTCTATTCGATAGAACAATACCTCGGTTGGCAGAATGCCAAACTTACCATAGCACCTACCCTGTCCTGTCAAGGGCAATTAACTAACGAATAAGATACTGTCTTAAAAAGTCAACTCTAATTTTGGTATTCAAGCTT
>ENA-ORDP01000074-ORDP01000074.1-marine-sediment-metagenome-genome-assembly--contig:-NODE-74-length-59612-cov-11.703125_pt1 | contig 59612 bp, 49 predicted proteins | sample MGYA00248627_ERZ508539 | MGnify/ENA primary metagenome ERZ508539 (study PRJEB26208, sample SAMN05571518) | marine sediment metagenome | biome: deep sea; feature: Hydrothermal vent; material...
TCGTTGAAATCCAGCCAGCGGATCATGCTGCCCAGATTGAAGGCGGCCTGTACCGGATCCAGTTCCTGCTTCAGTCCGGGAATACGAATCCCACCGGATATGGTGATATCATCCAGCAGTGGACCGAGCACATGCTGGCAGGCTGTATCATCGAGACTGCACAGGGCACAACCAAGACTGTCGATAAGACAATAGCGAGCCGTGTCATACGCCTCCAGATCACTGGGGGTGTAGTCAAGCACGTAGTCCGTGAGTTGATTCAGCAGCGCATCGGCCTGCTGCACATGGCTGCCTGTCGACTTACTCATGACAGTACCGTTATCAGGCACATGCCCGCGAGGCATTGGAAATAGAAACCGCTACCACTTTGAATTCAGGCGTCATGCTGTCCTGATCCAGCACACCACTGGTCAGATGGTTGATTGCCGCTTCGGGGAAATGAAAGGTGGTGAACAGGACACCGGGCCGAACCTCATCACTGAGACATGCCTGCAGGTGCGTCCGGCCCTGCCGCGAACGCAGCAATACCTCATCGCCGTCGACAATACCGCAGCGCCCCGCGTCCAGTGGATTGATCAACAATTCATCGTGATCGACGAGATCCAGCAGCGGTGTACGCCGGGTCATGGAACCGCAATTGTAATGCTGCAGCCGACGACCGGTGGTGAGAATAAAGGGATAGTCATCTGCATCGTCACCCAGCAGTTCGGGGGTTTCGACAAAGTCGGTGAACACGAAACGCCCTTTGCCGATCTTGAACTGCTCCGTGTGCAGAATTTTGGTATCACTGCCGTCCTCGTTCACTGGCCACTGTTTACCATCGACGCCAAGACCATCCCAGCTTACCCCGGCAAAAAACGGCACCACCTGCGAAATCTCTTCGAGCAGTACCGCCGGATCATAAGCCACCTGCGGATAGCCCATGCGGTTCATGATATCCACCATGATCTGCCCGTCCGCCCGGGTTCCTTCCAGCGGCGCGACGACCCGATTGATGCGTTGCACACGGCGTTCGCCGTTTGTAAAAGTGCCGCTCTTTTCCAGATGAGAGGCAGCGGGCAGCACCACTTCGGCAAGACTGGCCGTTTCGGTCATGAACAACTCCTGCACCACCAGAAAATCCAGCTTCATGAGCGCCTGCCTGACGTGGGTGGTGTCGGGGTCGGTTTGCAGAATATCCTCACCCATAATCCACAACGCCTTGAGCCTTCCCTCGCCTGCGGCGTGAAGCATCTCGGGCGTTGTCAGCCCCTTTTCCGCGGGAACGGGCCGCCCGTAATGGCGTTCATAATGAGCGCGCACCTCAGGGTCGGAGACATCCAGATAACCGGCGCCCAGTCCCGGCTGCACCCCCATGTCGGCCGCACCCTGAACGTTGTTCTGTCCGCGCAATGGATTGACGCCGACGCCCGGCCGCCCGATGTTACCGGTCATCATGGCCAGTGCGGAGAGCAGCATCACCCCTCGACTGCCCTGATAATGCTCCGTGAGTCCGAGACCGTGAAAGGCCATGGCGTTTTTCGCCCGGCCGTAAATCAGCGCCGCCTCGCGTACCGTTCCACGGCTGACACCGGTGATCCTTTCCAGTCGCTCAAGATCGATACCCAATGCGGCGCGCCGGAAATCCTCGAAGCCCTCGGTACGCCGGCGGACGAAATCCTCATCGACCAGACCCTCGCTGATGATGTAGCAGGACAGCATCTCCAACAGCGCCACATTGCTGCCCGGACGCAACTGCAAATGGACCGTCGCATGGCGGGCCAGCTCGATGCGCCGCGGATCGATGACGATCAGCGGGATGCCCTTCATGGCACGCTGCCGTAATTTTACGCCGGTGACGGGATGGGCCTCGGTGGAATTCGCGCCCACCACCAGCAGGCAATCGGCCGCTCCGATCTCACCGATGGAATTGGTGGCCGCACCGGTACCGAATGTTTCGCGCATGCCGAAAGCCGTCGGCGCATGGCACACACGGGCACAACCGTCTATGTTGTTATTGCCGATGACCACGCGCATGAATTTCTGCATCAGGTAGTTTTCCTCGTTAGTGCAACGCGAGGAGGAAATACCGGCGATGGCCTGTGACCCATGCTGCGTTTTTATCTGATCGAGCCGTTGGGCGATGTGGTCCAGGGCCTCGTCCCAACTGACGGGCTGCAATTCGCCGTCCCTGCGCAGCAACGGCGTGCGCAGCCGATCGGGGTGATGGTAATAGGCAAAGGCATAGCGCCCCTTGAGACAGGCGTGTCCCCGGTTGACTTGCGCATCCCCCACCGCATCGATGGCGCGTATCTCCTCTCCTTTCAACAGTACCTCAAGATTGCAACCCACACCGCAATAGGTGCAGACCGTGCGTACCCGCCGGTCTGCGATCAGGGTCTTGGTCCGGTAACGATCGGTCAACGCATTGGTGGGACAGCTCTGTATGCAACGACCGCAGGCCACACAGTCGGATTCCAGAAAGGACTGATCCAGGGAGGCGATGACCCGGGAACGATAACCTCGCCCATGCATGGCCAGCACCATCTCACCCTGGATTTCATCACAGGCGCGGATACAACGATAACAATGAATACACTGGGCCGGGTCGAAATGAATGAAGGGGTGATCGGCATCGACCCGGATTTCTGTGCTGTTTCGGGGAAACCGGCTTGTTGAAGACGGGTGTTGCGAAGTATTTATACCGGCCTGCTGCAGGAGTCTCTGGAAATGCGTAGGCCTTTCACCGGGAGCCGGCGACAATGCCAGCTCGGGATAATCGCTCAACAACAATTCCAGGATCGTCCGGCGGAGTCTTTCAATACGCGGCGAATTCGGGTAAATATACTGGCCGGTCTCCACCCGAGTATGACACGCCGCTCGGACACGCCGTGCCCCCTCTTTCGCCGCTGCCACATCGACACTGCACAGTCGGCAGTTCCCGAAAGGTGTCAGGGCCTCATCGTGGCACAACACCGGTATCGCATCCGGACCCAGATAGTGGCTGACGAAATGATAAATCGTTTCATCGTCCTCAAAAGTGTAGGCAACACCGTCGATGTAGGCAATAGGCTCACTCATGGCCCGTCTCCAGGCTGAAATAGCCCGCCAACTCGGTCTGGAAGTGGCTAAGAATGTTGCGTACCGGCAGAGGAAGGCCGCCGCCCAGGCCGCATAGGGAACCCAGCTCCAGGGTTTCCAGCAGGTCATCGAATGCAATGCTGTCGACGGGACTGTCCGCCGTCGCCGCCAACAGCATACGTCGCCCCTTCTCGGTGCCAAGGCGGCAGGGCAGACACTTCCCACAGGATTCATCGGCCATGAAGGTGAAGAGGTGGCGCAGAAACTCGATCATGGGAAAGTCCTGTGGAATACTGACGATGCCGGCATGCCCCAGCAGAAAACCCTCGCCTGCAAATGACTCAAAGTCCAGCGATAATCTAGTGATTTTTTCCACCGGCACTACGCCGCCCAGCGGACCACCGACCTGCACGGCCTTGACCGCCGTCCGAAAACCGCCACCATAATTATATATCACCCCCTCCAGCGCGGTGCCCATCGTTACTTCGTGTACACCAGGATTATTGAAACCCTGATCCAGTGACACCAGCTTGGTACCGGTACTCGCCTCCGTCCCCAGCGCGGCAAAGGCCGCGCCGCCATGCTCCAGTATCCAGGGCAGCGCGGCAAAGGTCTCCACGTTACTTACCAGGGTGGGCCGCTCGAACAGCCCCGCCTGTGCAGGATAGGGAGGCCGAGTGCGCACCTCGGGCCGCAGGCCCTCGATGGAATTGAGCAATGCAGTCTCTTCGCCACAGATGTAGGAGCCTGCACCCCGCACCAGGCGGAACCGGAATCCACTTTCAGCAAAGACGGGCGTCCGTTCGAACGCCTCGATAGCCTCCGCCATGCGTTTTTGCGCCAGAGGGTATTCCGCCCGGACATAGAGAAAACCGGTGTCCGAGCCCATCGCCAGCCCGGCCGCCAGCATGCCCGCCAGCACCCGCTGGGGACGCTCTTCCAGCAGCCAGCGATCCGAGAAGGCACCAGGGTCGCCTTCATCGCCATTGCAGACTACGTACTTCTGCCCCGCCGGTGCATTGCGGCAGGCGGCAAGCTTGTCGGCAAAAGGAAAACCGGCGCCACCGCGGCCCCGCAGTCGGGATATCGATAGTTCATCCAGCAACGAAACCGGGGGTGAGGATGCCGTTTTGGATGCCTGTCGATAAAGCGACTCGCCCTCGTCGCCATTGTCGCCGAACACCGAGTGCGCCGTATGACTGTAGAAGGGGGGCCCTTCTCCCTGCTCAGAATCTGGTTCGGCCCCGGTATCAAAACAGCGATCCCCTATCCGGTAGGCGCCGCTGCGGTAACAGTGGCCCAGGCAGGCGGCCTCACCTATCTGTTCATCTGGGAACTGCGCCGCCAGCCGAGCACGAACCGCTTCCTGCCCGCCCGCCAGCAGGCAGGCCGTTCCATTGCAGACATAGGCCTGTTTGTTGCGGTTGTCTTCCGCGAGAAAATCATAAAAGGATGCGGCGCCCAGCAGCGCCGCAGGTGAAACCATGCTCTCTTCTGCCAGCACTCGGAGTTGCGCATTGGAAGGCGTACCGGTCGTCTGTGCCGTCTCCAGCAGCGTCTCGAATAGCGTTCGTTCCCTGTAATAACGTGCGCTCAGGGCGCGAATATTCTGCGACATGGCTTCACCTCCGTCGGAAAAGTGATGTAAGGGAGATGGTGCCGTGAGCCCTGGTTATTGTCAAATCTGGCATTTTGCTACGACGGTGCCAGTATGTTCATTATCTTTGCTCAAGCGGCACAAAGGATCTTTCGTCCGGGCCGATATAATTGGCAGCGGGCCGGATCAGGCGATTATGTTGACGTTGCTCCATAACATGGGCGGCCCAGCCGCTCATCCGCGCACATACAAACACCGGGGTATACAGTGACACCGGTATAGCGAGGAAGTGATAGACCGAGGCACTGTAGAAATCCAGATTGGCAAACAACTTTTTTTCGCGCCACATCACCTGCTCGATACGTTCGGAAACAGTAAACAACCGACTATCACCGGTTTCATCTGACAGCCGTTTGCTCCATGCCTTGATCAGTACGTTACGTGGATCTGATTCCCGGTAGACCCGGTGGCCAAACCCCATCACCTTCTGGTGTGATGCCAACGCAGCAAGCACTGCCTCTTCGGCGGCATCAGGATCGGAGAAATCGGCGATAAAGGCCATGGTGGCTTCGTTAGCACCACCGTGCAAAGGACCGCGCAAGGTACCAATGGCTGAGGTGATGCAGGAATAAAAATCTGCAAGGGTCGAGGCCGTCACCCGCGCAGCAAAGGTGGATGCATTAAATTCGTGTTCGGCATAGAGAATCAGGGAGACATCTAACGCACGCTGCTGCATGTCGGAAGGTGCCTTGCCGTGCAACAGATGCAGGAAACTGCCGGCCAGACTGGCTGTTTCACCGGCTGTTTCCAAAACCGAGTCCATGCGTTTGCCGTGCTTATGAAAGCCATACCAGTACAACAGCATAGCCGGCAGGGTCGCCAGTAAGCGGTTAGCGATATTGTATTGCTCGTCAAAGCTGTGTTCCGGCTCGATACACCCGAGTAGTGAGCAGCCGCTGCGTAACACGTCCATTGGATGACTGCTGGCAGGCAACATCTCGAGTTGGGCTTTCAGTCGCTCGGGCAGCTTGCGCAAAGAGGACAGTCGTTGCAGATAAGTGTCAAGCTGATCTGTGGTGGGCAATTCACCGTAGAGTAACAGGTAAGCCACTTCTTCAAAGCAGGTGCTGGCGGCAAGATCTTCAATGGCATAGCCGCGGTAACTCAGACCGCGTCCCTGCTTGCCAACGGTGCAGATGGCTGAATCACCGGCAATGATATCTGCCAGACCGCCACTGGGCTGTTTCCTGACCTGGGCCATTTTTTGGCGATCCTTCTTATGTTGCGCATCCTGCGCCAGCTCTGCCGCGTGGTAATCGAGCAGCTCGTACAATTCCTCACGGCTCTGCATGCGTTCCAGCCAGGAGGATTGAGTGCCATCTGCGCGTATCGAAGCATAAAGCGCTTCTACTGCTTTACCCATGACCCGGAATGCGCTCAATGGGTAGAGCAATATACTGACACCGGTCTGTGCCATTTGCTCGCGGTCAAATAACGGCGTTTGCCCGAACTCGGTCAGGTTGGCCAGCACCGGCACCTGTACGGCCTCGGTAAACCGGTGATATTCATCCAGCGAAGTGAGCGCTTCCACAAAAATCATGTCGGCACCAGTTTCGACATAGGCCAGACTGCGATCAATCGCGGAGGCCAGACTCTCGACACCACCGGCATCGGTGCGCGCCATAATGACAAAACTTTTGTCCTTGCGTGCCGCCAGAGCAGCGGCCAAACGGGCCTGCATTTCTGTTATTGATACCAACACCTTCCCCGGCCGATGACCACAGCGTTTTTTATCCACCTGATCTTCGATTTGCAGTCCAGCGGCACCTGCCTGTTCCAGCTCCCGGATACAAAGCGCTATCTCATCCCCCCAGCCCGTGTCCACATCAACCAGCAGTGGTAGTGACGTGACTGCCGTGATACGACGGGCCTCTTCAACGACTTCGGCACGCGATGTCAGGCCGAGATCAGGGCGGCCATACACCATATTGGCCACGCCGGCACCGGACAGATAAATCGCCCTGAACCCGGCCCGTCGTGCCAGCAACGCGCAATACGCATTGGGTACGCCAATCATCTGCAACGGCCGTTCTTTATTGACGGCCTGACGTAAACGCTGGCCGGCTGCAGCTGGACTGGATGGCAACGGGTTCACCTGGCAGATTCCATACAAATTCCCTGAATCAAACCTGGCAGTTCAAGGTTATTCATCGGGTCGGCCTGGTCGATGAACAGACAATAATATAACTCAATCATCAAACCCTTTTCAGACTCTATATTCTGGCTGAGTTCCCATTCGAGTTCGATCAACAGACTCAGGTAATTGTTGAGCGTACACATGTGATCGACAACACTGCGGATGTGAAGGCTGGCGTAATCGGCCTCGCTCGACAGCAGTCGCTCGATGCGTGCCGCCATGTGGTTCAACAGCAGGGTTGCACGAGAATGATGCACCTCCAGTGACGAATGTGTGATTGATGAGAGTACATCGCTCAAATCGGCCAGCCAGGGAAAATGCAGCTTACGCGTGGCAAAATCACGCAGTACCTGGGCACACAGCGTATTATGCGTACCCTCCCAGCTTTCCAGCACAATGGCATCACGGTAGAGGCGCGGCAGTACGCTAAATTCCTCAATGGTGCCATTGCCACCCAATACCTCGATGGCGTCACGTACAACCTGAGTACATTGAATCGAGGTCCAGTACTTGTTGATATTGACATGGGTTCGCCTTGCCTTTGTTATATCTTCTGACGCTCTGCCGGTAGCAAGTCGGTCGCCCATGGCGAGGAGTCGAAACGTTGTTGCCGTAGCGGCGCTGGTAATAACTTTCATGCGGGCAAGAATTTGTGCGACCGTGGGATGCTCAATGATCGGCTTACCAAAAGCAGTGCGATGCCGGGCATACGTTTGCGCCTCAATACAGGCACGCCGCATTAAGCCACAGGCGGCGACGGCATTATGGACTCGCGATGTGTCGAGCACTATGCCCATCAGATTTTTGAAACCCTCTTCCAGTGGACCGATGGGTTCGGCCAGCGCACCATTGAAGTCCACTTCCGCCGAGGCCATGGAGCGCGTGCCGAGTTTGTACTTCAAACGGCGGAGGGTAAAATCGTTGACCTCGCCATCCACTGTACGGGGAACGAGAAACAGGGAGAGGCCCTGTGTTCCCTGCGGTGCCCCTTCAGGCCTCGCGGCCAGTACGAATAAACCGGCATCGATGACCGAGCAAAACCATTTTTCGCCGTTGATCCGGTAGTGCCCCTTGCACTTTGTATCCGCTACGGCAACACAACTGATCGCCGCAACGTCCGAGCCGCCCTGAACTTCGGTAACAAACTGTGCGCCATGCAGACGTTTTGCATAATCTGTTTCAAGCAGCTGCGGCAAATACCTTTTCTTTTGTTCGGCCGAGCCGACTTGCTGTAGTAGTTTGATCAATCCTGCCGTACAGGCTACTGGACAGGCATGGCCCGCCTCACCGTTATGGGCAATGAAATAGGACAGGGCGCCGCTGAGCAGTTCATTACCCGGCTGTTCCAGTACCGTCAGTACGCCGGTATCCCAGACACAGGCACCGAGTTCGTGGTAATCAGGATGAAAAACTACTTCTTCAGTGCGCTCACCAACGTTGTTGAAACGGTTCAGGCGAGGCAGATTCTCATCACGGTTTGAGTTGATGGCCAGACTATCCATCCTGCTAGCCGACATGCTGGCAGCCTTGCTCAACATGGGCAGGTGGCGCGAATAGTCTTCACCCATGTGCATTTGCAGAACCCATTGGATATTGGCATCGGCCTGCAGGTAATCCGTGGGTTTATGCGTCTGCCATGCGGTGAGTGAAGTACGAGCTTGCTGGTTTCTGTTTTCATCCATACTTTAACTCTCCCTATAGCTCTGCAGAATCAGAAATCATACAACCGTGCATCATAAATGTTAATGGGACAGAATGGCTGCCCCGGCGTCAGAAATGGGAATCACACCCTCATTTATGCCCACTGATGACAACCTCCTATTGTTATTCTGATACGGCTTAGCTATGTCTCGTCGATAGTCCCTGTACACGCAGGCTGGCATTCGCAACCCTTTTCGTACAATTCGTCACGCCTCAGGCCAACCGTCAACGGTTCCCGATCATGCCCTGCCAATACCTGAAAGACATTGATGCTACCTTCATTAAAGTAGTAGGCAGACCCTTCCATATAAAGACGCCACACCCGGTATGTCGCCTCGCCCACGATATCGACTGCTCGTGCCTTGTTCGCCTCCAACGCCTTGACCCAACAACGCAGGGTCATTGCATAGTGGCGACGCAAGCCTTCCACATCGATAATTTCGAAACCGGCATTTTCCATAGCGGTAATGACGTCACCAATGCGCGCCAGTTCACCATCCGGGAATACATAACTGTTGGTAAAGCGGGTGATGGGTGTATCCTGCCAACCGGTATCGTTGGTGATGCCGTGGTTGAGAAATAACCCGCCCGGCGCCAGCACACGATTGATAGTGGCAAAATAAAGCGGAAAGTTGGCAACCCCGATGTGTTCAAACATGCCGACACTGACCACCCGATCATAGTGGGTGTCACCGGGCAGGTCACGGTAATCCCTCAATTCAACAGTGACCTGATCCTCCAGCCCTTCTTTGCTTATCCGTTCTTTGGCATAAGCGAACTGCTGCTCACTCAGTGTAATGCCGTGGGCCTTCACCCCATACTGCCGTGCTGCCCAACATACCAGGGCGCCCCAGCCACAACCAATATCCAGTAAGGTCTCACCTGGTGTCAGGCGCAGCTTGCGGCAGATATAATCCAGTTTGTCCTGCTGGGCGTCATCCAGTGTCTGATCGTCACCAGAAAAATAGGCACAGGAGTAAACCATTTCACGATCCAGCCACAAACGATAGAAGTCATTACCAACATCGTAATGGTACGCAATGCTCTGTTTTGTATTGCGCCGCTGTGCATTTCCAGCACGTATCGCCTGCGCGCTTTTCTCTCGATGATGGCGTGGTAACCTGAATGCCTGGCGCAACAGGCGCAATCTAGTTGACCAGGACAAGACCAGGTTCTGCATGTAGGACACCAGGTCAAACAAACACTCTACGTCGCCTTCGATATCGACTTCTTCAGCCAGATAGTCTTCGGCCAGGTGCACTATATTCCTGTAAAGAACCAACTGGCGTAATACTGAGGGCTGATTGAAAATCACAGTACAGGGTGCATCTGGATGCCCGGCAACCAGTTCCCCATTCCATAATTTCACTACAACCGACCCCTGGTAATTCGCCAGAATTTGTTTCAGAATCTGATGTCCTGCTGCAGCAATAGTCTGTTCATTATCGGCATGGGTTTTCATGGCAAATCCTTCATGGAGAATCTCTCCAGCAATCCTGTCCAATTACTCAGCAACGGGCTCTGAAACGGCTGTCCAGTTTCTCCCGGTCGCCTCTGATTATTCGCATTGCCGTGATGTCTAATGGTCGATCGGAGCAAGCGCTAACAGTTACCTTACCAAACCAGATAATTTCAGGATACTACTATCTATGTATCATTTTCAATCCTGAAAGAAATCAACAATCGACGGTAATCCTGGTGTCATTCAGTATATTCGTAGAATGGATTATGATTTTCATGGCCTTTTTGTCCCGCATTCGCTGGTAATCAGACTCGGCACAAAGGAGCCACATCCGAGGCAGTGCGAGTAGATACATTAGGATATCTTTTAAAGGGCACCTCTATATATTCATGAATATATAGAGGTGCCCTAAAATATTTGGATGATGTAATAACATCATTTTCACTAAATAATGACTGATCGATGCCGGAGAAACAGGTGTATGAGTAGACCATTTCTCAGTCCAGTCACAAACGATACCTGTGGTTGACCTGTGTCCCGGTGACAGGTGCCATATAAAAAAGGACGCAAATCAGTAGCACCCTTCGCTACCACTGCGACACCCAGTCCTAGGCTTCTTATAGTAAGTGGGTTATTATATTTTTGTCCGGGTGTATGTGTCCGGGAACCCGAACAATGTCAGCACGCTGATAGAGACAGGGTCAGTCTGATCAGTGCAGCAGAACAGGATTCATGTCATGCATACGATGGTCACAGATATGAAGGATGATGAGGGCGGTTGCCCTTGCCGGGATAACGTCGTCCCGGCTGACCAGGCCCACGCCTGTGTACCACCGCTGCAGGCCGGGCACCGGTCTTTTGCATTGTTCGTTGAAGGTGACGAGTTGTACGAGGCGATGCTGGCGGATATCGCCGCAGCCCGCACCTGCATCCTCATGGAGAGTTATATCTTCGCCGCCGACGAAATCGGCTGGCGTTTCGCCCGTGCACTGGCCGAACGCGCAGCGGCTGGCATCCAGGTACGCCTGCACCTGGATGCCGCGGGGTTTCTTTTCTGGGGCAATCGCAAACTCAAAACCTGGCTGCGCAGCCAGGGTATCCGGCTGCGTCTGTTCCACCGCTGGCGCTGGCGAGATCCACTACGTTACAACCGGCGCAACCACCGCAAGCTGCTGGTAGTGGATGAAGCAACCGTTTATGTGGGCGGTTTCAATATTCACCGTGAAAGCTCGCGTGCTGCCTTTGGTGCCAGGCGCTGGCGCGACACCCATGTTCGCCTGGGCGATGCAGTAGCACACTCTGCGGCTCGCCTGTTCGATGACTTCTGGAACGGTCGACACCGCCATTCGATTGCAGAACAGGGGGCGGTCAACGTGCTGGTGCCCAACGTCAACCGGACCTGCCGGCAGGCACTGCATTGCCTTTTTGCCGACAGTTTCGAGAATGCCCATCGGTTAATTTACCTGACGACACCCTACTTCGTGCCCGATCACCACAGCCAGATGAAGCTGCGCGAAGCGGCGCAGCGTGGCGTGGATGTGCGTTTGCTGGTGCCACACAAGAGTGACCATCTTCTGGTGCAATGGGCGGCACGGGCGGCGTATGCCAAACTGCTCGATGCCGGGGTATCTATATACGAATTTTTACCACGTATGCTGCACAGCAAAACGGTGGTGGTGGACAGCATCTGGGCCATGGTAGGCACGGCGAATCTGGATTATCGCAGCCTGTTTATAAACCACGAGATTAACCTGGTGTCGCGGGATCCGCTGTTGTGCCAGCGTCTTGAGGCGCAGTTCCTGCTGGACCTCGAGGAGGCGGAACAGATTATGGGCCACCAGTGGGCTCTCCGCCCCTGGAGCGAGCATGTTGTGGAAGTGGTCGGCTGGCTGGCGAGGCGCTGGCTGTGAATAGCCCGCACTTCTCACCACCGTTCGTAGCGAGACGGTTCAAGGGTGCGGCATGGCTGGCTTTCGTAACCGAGGAGCGCGCAGGCATAGTCGACACTATGTCGAGCACTCCGGCCGAGCGAAAGCCAGTCAGGGGGTGCCCTTGGGCCGCGCAGTAGAAGGGTGGTGAGAAGTGCGGGCTAACGTAGACAACGGGCCGGTCATCGGCATCGACGTCGGCTCCACCACGGTCAAATGCACGGTCGTCGACCCGGCCACGCTGGCAATCCGCTGGTCGCGCTACCAGCGCCACGAGGCCCGCCAGGCGCAGATGCTGGCGCAGATGCTCGAAGCGGCCGAAGCGGAATATCCGGCATTAAAGGACGGCGCTGGTTGTGCCTTCATCACCGGCTCTGGTGCCGGACCACTGGCAGAGGCCGTCGGCGCGTGTTTCGTACAGGAGGTCAATGCCGTCACCCTGGCGGTGGAACAGCTGCACCCCGAGGTACGCAGCGTCATCGAGCTGGGCGGGCAGGATGCGAAGATCATCCTGTTTCAGGATGACCCGGTCAGCGGCGCGCGACGGGTCATCACCTCCATGAACGACAAGTGCGCCTCTGGCACCGGTGCGACCCTCGATAAATGCCTGCTGAAGACCGGCATGTCGCATGCAGAACTGGCGGAACTGCACTTCGACCCGGAGCGGCTACACCACGTCGCCGCCAAATGCGGGGTGTTCGCCGAGACCGACACCGTCAACCTGATCAAGGCCGGGGTTCCGCCGGGAGAAGTAATGAATTCGCTGGCCGACGCCATTGTGATGCAGAATCTGTTGGTGCTGACCCGCGGCAACACCCTGCAGGCACAGGTGCTGCTGCTGGGTGGGCCGAATGCCTATTTGCCGTTTCTGCAGGCGGCCTGGCGCCTGCGCATCCCGCAGACCTGGGCGGAACGGGGTTATATACCACACAACGACAAGCACCCGGAAGCGTGCATCCGGGTGCCGGACAATGCCCAGTACTATGCCGCCTTTGGAGCCGTAGTGTTCGGCGTACAGACCGCTGGTGAGCCGCTGGCCTATCGCGGTGCTGCGGGCATACATGCCTTCATCCGTGATGGCCGCCGGGCGCGGCTGGGGGAGATGGCCGGGCCGGGGCTGCTCAAAGAGAATGATGATCTGGAGGTCTTTCGACAGCAATATCAGCTGCCGGCCTTCCACCCGCCCGCGCTACCGGCGGGGACCTGTGTGGGAGGCTATATCGGTCTGGACGGCGGTTCTACCAGCTCCAAGGCTGTGCTGATCGACGAGCAGGGCGAATTGCTGGCCAAAACCTACCGCCTGTCCCAGGGCAACCCCATTGAGGATGCCCGGATGCTGCTGGCACAACTGCGCGACCAGGTAAGCACCCGCGGCTGTCAACTGGAGGTACTCGGTTTCGGTGCGACCGGTTATGCCGCCGACGTGCTGGACCAGGCGCTGTGTGCCGACGCCAATCTGGTCGAGACCGTGGCCCACATGATGAGCGCGCAGCGCTACTGCGGTGATGACGTGGACGTGATCTGCGACATCGGCGGCCAGGACATCAAGGTACTGTTCCTGCAGAACGGGGTGATCAAAAGTTTTCGTCTTTCCAACCAGTGTTCCGCCGGTAACGGTATGCTACTGCAGGCAATGGCTGACCAGTTCGGCGTAGCCTTGCACGACTTCGCCGACGTCGCTTTTCAGGCACGCCTGGCACCGCGCTTTTCCTATGGCTGTGCGGTATTCCTGGACGCCGACCGGGTCAATTTCCAGAAGGAAGGTTTTTCCCGCGAGGAGCTGTTCGCCGGCCTGGCGCAGGTGCTGCCGAAAAACATCTGGCAGTACGTGGTGCAGATCCCGCGATTGGCCGAACTCGGCCGCAGGTTTGTCCTGCAGGGTGGCACCCAGTACAACCTGGCGGCAGTCAAGGCCCAGGTGGACTATATCTGCGCACGCGTCCCGGGGGCCGAGGTACGGGTGCATCCACATTGTGGCGAGGCCGGTGCCATCGGTGCCGCCCTGGAGGCACGGCGCCAGGTCGCGCAGCACGGCCAGTCCCGCTTCATCGGCCTGGAGTCCGCGATTCACCTCGAATACACCACCCGTACCGATGCAACCACTCGCTGCACCTTCTGCGACAACCACTGCACACGCACCTTCATCGACACCCGCACCCCACAAGGTTCCACCAGCCGCTACATCGCCGGGTTTTCCTGCGAGAAGGGTACGGTCGAGTCCAGGCAGGCGGTGGTAGCGCTCAACCAGACACGCAAACGCCTCAAGGCCCGCTATCCGAACCTGGTAGATTACGAAGCCGAGGCGGTCTTTCGGCACAGCTATAAACCGGTACCGTTGCCGGCCACCGGCAGCCCGGTGGACGACGAGGCGGTGAGTCGCATCTGGTTTGGCCACGGTCCGGTGCGGCGCCGACCGGTGCACCGGATCTTTGTGCGCAGTAGCGACGCGGCCTGCGCCCGCCGCGCCGAGTTGCGTATTGGCATCCCGCGCGTCCTCAACCATTATTTAGTGGCCCCTTTCCTGCGCACCTACCTGGAGAGCCTGGGTATCGGCTCGCGTAATATCGTATTCTCTGACCAGAGCTCGGAAGACCTGTGGCTAGAGGGCGGTAAGTACGGTTCGGTCGACCCCTGTTACCCCGCCAAGGTTACGCTGGCCCACATCCACCAGCTGCTACACGCCAAGCAGGCGCGCCACCCGCTGGACGTGATCTGGTTTCCCTGCATCACCCATACGGCAAGCTTCCTGAGTCATATTATGGGTTCCAATACCTGCCCGGTGCTGGCCGGTACGCCCAAGGTGGCGCGTGCGGCCTTCACCAAGGAGCGCGACCTGTTTGCTGCTGCCGGCGTGGCCTTCATCGACCGGGTACTCAACTTCGAGTTGACGGCGCTGTTGCGCCAGCAGCTGTTCGAGACCTGGGGCGAACATCTGGATATCACGATGGACGAGAACGACTGGGCCTGCAAACAGGGCTGGGCGGCCATGGCCACCTGTGATCACAATCTGGAGACGCGGGGACGGGCGCTTCTGGATAAGGCGGTCGCTGATAACCGCCTGGTGCTGTTGATGCTGGGACGCCCCTACCACAACGATCCGGGCCTGAACCACGAGGTGCTCGAGGAGTTCCAGGCGCTAGGGTACCCAGTGCTGTCACTGCGCGCCATTCCCAAGGATCCGGCCTGGCTGCAACCGCTGTTCCGGGATGATCTACGTGCCGGACGGATTGCCGATGTGTTTGATATCCGTGACGTGTGGCCGGAAAACTATTCGGTCAACAGCGCGCAGAAAGTATGGGCAGCGAAGTTCGCCGCGCGCCACCCGCATGTTGCGGTGGTCGACCTGTCGAGCTTCAAGTGCGGCCACGATGCACCCACCTACGGAATGATCGACAAAATCCTCGCCACCAGCCGGACGCCATTTCTGACCCTGCACGACCTGGACGCCAATAAGCCCGGTGGCAGTATCAAAATCCGCGTCCAGACCTTCGCCTATGCACTGGAACGTTATGGGCAACAGTTGGCGGTGGGCAGCGAGGGTATTACGATGCCTCACCACACTGCCAGCGGCTAAGATAAGGAGAAGCTATGCAAAATGTGGTAGCTCAGTGGTACGATCCAAACCCCCGTACCTTCAGCAAGGCTCAGCGCGGGCACACCACCCTGCTGTTCGGGGGCCTGACCGCCATGCACGATAGCCTGATCGAAGCTGCGGTGTCGGCGCTCGGCTACCGCCTGCAGGCCCTGCCGTGCCCGGATCGGGATGCGCTGCAGTGCGGCAAGGAATTCGGCAATCGCGGCCAGTGCAATCCGACCTATTTCACCGTCGGCAACCTGATCAAATACCTCATCCACCTGCGCGACGTCGATGGGCTGAGCCACGAGCAAATCATCAACGACTACCTGTTCGTCACCGCCGGCGCCTGCGGGCCCTGCCGTTTCGGCATGTATGTAACCGAATACCGTAAGGCACTGCGCGACGCCGGTTTTGGGGGCTTTCGCGTGCTGCTGTTCGAGAATGCCGGCAGCCTGCATCAAAGCGAATCCGATACCGGCCTGGAGTTAACGGCCAGTTTTTTTGTTACGCTGCTCAAGGCCGCCATGCTTGGCGACGTGGTCAATGCCATGGGTTACCGTATCCGCCCCTATGAAGTCGTGGCAGGTAGTACTGACGCGGCACTGGAGGAATGCCGCGCCCTGTTGTGCGCCGCCTTGCGCAAACGCCGCGGCCTACGGCACGCTCTGCGGCAGTGCCGCCGGCGGCTGGCGACCGTACCTGTTAACCGTTTGCAAGCCAAACCGAAGGTCTCCATTATCGGCGAGTTCTGGGCCATGACCACCGAAGGTGAGGGCAACTACCAGTTACAGCGCTTCCTCGAAGCCGAAGGCGCCGAATGCGAGGTGCAGGCGGTGGTGAGCTGGGTGCTGTACAGTATCTGGGAGGCCTCCTACGATACACGCGAGCGTATGCTGCTGCGCAGCGAACACCCTACCGGCCGCCGACACTGGGAGTTCGCACCGCTGCAGCGCTTGCTGTTGTTGAGGCTGGGACGTGTCGTCCTGCAACGCTGTTTTTATCGCTACGCACACCACATCGGCCTGGCCGGCTACCACCTGCCCGACATGGACGAACTAGCACGTATCGGCCACGACTACTACACCAACGAGCTACGCGGCGGAGAGGGCCACATGGAGGTGGCCAAGCTGATTCAGGGGGTGACCCAGCAAAAGGCACACCTGACCCTGAGCATCAAGCCGTTCGGCTGCATGCCGTCTTCTGGAGTTTCCGACGGGGTGCAGTCGCTGGTGACCGCGCGCTACCCTGAGGCCAACTTCCTGGCCGTCGAAACCACCGGCGACGGCGCGATAAACGTGCACAGCCGGGTGCAGATGGCGCTGTTTCGGGCACGGCAGAAAGCGGAGGATGAATACCAGGCCGCACTGCAGGCCACCGGCATTGATGGCGAGCAGGCGACCACCCGGCTGGCCATGCGACGCCGCTGCTGTCAGGCTACCCACTATCCGACACATCAGGTTGCCGGTACGGCAGCGAACCTTTTGTATGAACTGGCGCGACAGTAAAACCGTTACTGACGTAACTCTCTGAGGCCCCCGTAACTGCACGGCAAAAGATTGCGAGGAGACTACATAACGACACTATGACGAGACATACCGTGCACCTGCATGGCATGGAGTGAGCAGGAAAGCCCGGACGGACATTTCATGGAGCCGCCGGGAAAACAGGCGCCAGAGTAAACCAAACTATTTCCCGATCCAGCCACAAATAATAGAAATCAGTACCGACCTCGTAATGGTGAGCGGTGCTCTGTTTTGTGTTCCGCCATTCGGCACTTCCGATGCACATCGCCTGCGTGCTTTTCTCCCAATCGCCTCTGATTATTCGCATTGCCGTGACGTCAAATGATACGATCGGAATAAGCGTTACCAGCTACCTTACTAAACCAGATAATCTTAAGGAACCTATGATCAATTCATGAACTCGTATCTTGCGCCTAAAATATCCAGTTTTTTCGTTGAAAATCTTCGCAATAGCTAGCTATTACGTGCGATTTCCGCCTCAAACCTGAATATTTTAGGCATAATCTACTTCGTCCAGAATTAATCAGAGGTTCCTTAAACTGACAGATTGGTTCATGGATATGGAGTTGTGCGGCTGTGGCCATCTAGTGAACATAAGCATCACTGACGTAGCGGCGCATCATGCGGTGGCTGTTGAAGAAGGATGCATTCTTGGCGATGGCACCCTTCATCACCGCAATCCAGCCCGCCCTATCCTCGTAATATAAGGGCAACACCACCTGCTCCAGTTTATTATATAAAGCATCGGCTTCCGCCTGCATGGAGCTGTCTTTTCCATCACCGATCGCCCAGCCCGTAATCCCTTCGATGCAGCCCTCGACCCACCAGCCATCGAGAATGCTTAAGTTTGGCACTCCATTGAAGGCCGCTTTCATGCCGCTGGTACCGGACGCCTCCAGCGGACGTTGTGGTGTGTTGAGCCAGACATCGGTGCCGGACACCATGCTGGCCGCAAGTGTCATGTCGTAGTTGGGCAGATAGGCGATACGAATGACGCTGGCCAGCTCGTGCATATGGGTATGCAGCACTTCGATGAGTTGTTTTCCGTCTTCGTCCTGGGGGTGGGCCTTGCCGGCCAGTACGATCTGAAACGGCCATTGTTTCGCAATTGCCTTCAGGCGGGCGCAGTCGGTGAACAGTAGATCCGGACGCTTGTACGCTGCCATGCGGCGGGCGAAACCGAGGATGGGTATGTCCGGGTCAAACTCGATATTATAGTATTCTCTGACACTGGCCAGGAATGCCTTTTTTGTTTCCACATGCGCCGCCCAGATGGCCTCATCCGAAATACAACACTCCGCACGTATCAAGACATCAGGTTCATGACACCAACCCGGCAGATGCGCATCGTACAGATCACGGAAACTCGGTGCCGTCCAGGTGAAGGGATGCACACCGTTGGTCACGGCACGCACGCGATAGCCGGGGAACATCTGCCGTGAGGTTTCGGCATGGCGTTTGGCCACGCCGTTGACATACTCGCTCAGGTTGAGCGCCAGACGCGTCATATTGAGATCGTCCGGCCCGGCCAATTGCTTCAGTGTCGGCAGATCGATGAATTCCCCGAGTATATGCTCGACCAGATCATACGAAAACTTGTCGTGACCGGCCTCCACCGGGGTGTGGGTGGTGAAATTACACAGCTCGCGTACCCGGGGGATATCATAACAGGACTCGCCGGGTCGCACGTCTGCGGCGGAATAGCTATAGCGGCGCAGCAGTTGCAGTGTCAGCAGTGCGGAATGTCCGTCATTCATATGATACTGGCGTACCTTGAAGCCCAGAGCACGTAGCATACGCGCGCCACCGATGCCGAGTACGATCTCCTGTTTGAACCGGTAGGCGAGATCGCCGCCATACAGATAACGAGTTATCTCTCGATCCGCAGTCCTGTTTTCGTCCAGATCAGTGTCCAGCAAGATCACCGGCTGCCGACCGCCCATGTGACCTTCCAGCACATAGAACCAGCCGCCAACCCAGACCTGGTGACCCTCGATTGGCACCGATACCCGCGCCCCAAGTGGCAGAGACCAGCGACCCGGATCCCATTGATCCGACAGTTCGTGCTGTCGGCCCTGGTCGTCAATCTGCTGACGAAAATAACCCCCTCGGCTCGCCAGGCTCACCGTCACCATGGGCAGCTCAAGATCCGCCGCTGAGCGTATGGTATCCCCCGCGAGGATCCCCAGCCCCCCGGCGTAGGTGGGGATTTCATTTTTTAAGGCAATCTCCATGGAAAAATAGGCAATACGTGGTTCATGAATAAATTCGTTAATCTCGTACATACACATAACCCCGCTTCATAAGTTAGTTCTTAAACGCCCTCAAAAACAGGTTCCAGAGCAAGCTTGAATCAGCCTGTTCGCCTGTCGCTCTCTTCGAATCAAGTCGAAGTATCAGATTAGGGAGCCTCTGATTAATTATTTATTTTCCAACCAGTTATTAACTCGCTCAAGATCTGCCACCTCCAGTTTGCCGGCAACCTGTTTTAATTTCAGCGTACTCAGAATAAACTGGTACTTAGCATTGATATAGTTACGCTCCGAACCGTACTGGTCACGCACGGCATCAAGTACTTCTACATTAGTATTGACGCCAGCCTTGAAGCCTTCACGTTTGGCTTCAACCGTGCTTTTCCCAGCCTTAACCGCAGACTGCAATGCTTTAAGGCGGCTGATACCGCTCTTGACTGCCTGGTATGATGAGCGTGAAGTACGATCCACATTGCGGCGTGCAGCTTCCTGTTTTTGTAGAGAAACCTGATACCGCGCACGTGCTTCATCGATACCGGCCACGACACCCCAGCCCTGAATAAGGGGAATAACCAGCCGCAATCCAATATCGCTGCGTTCCCGCTTACGACCAGAACCGGTCAGGCTGACATTTGTCTCAGAATAGGAATGTGAGGCGACCACACCCAACGTAGGTAAGTGCTGTCCCTTGATACGGGAAATTTCACGATCGGCAACTGCAACGGCGCTGCTTGCAGAAAGATATTCAAGATTGTTCTGTAATGATGTCTGCAGCCAGTAATCCACACTGTCCGGTTCAGGCGGATCCAGCGGCGGCTTGTCAGCAGCAATCTGGCGCAGATCGCCAGGCATCTGGCCGGTCAATTCCCTTAGGGCCTGCAGGGCATCCCGCAGTGCAAAATCGACTTCAACGACATTCGATACAGCAAGCTGATAACGGGATTCGGTTGCATACAGGTTGGTCACCGTACCCAGGCCGACGTTCAGACGTTCCCTGTCCAGTTGTAACTGCTCAGCGAGGGCCTGTTTCTCCGCCTCAGACACACGCAGATTCTCTTTCGCGACCAGCGCCTTCCCGTAGATACTCGCCACACGGAAAATCAAATTCTGTTGTGTAGAACGGAAATCGTAACCCGCCCTTTCAACATTGAATTTTGCTTTTTTATAACCTTGCCAGGCAGGAACATCGAACAGCGTCTGATTGAAACTCACCGCCCAGTCATCAACATTAAAATCCGCTTTACCATCGAATCCGCGGATATTGTCTGCGCTGGTAACCGTCAGTTTCTGTTTCGCCATACCGGCATTGGCATCGAGAAATGGCAATAGGGCAGAACGGGCAATGCCCAGCGCAGCCTGTTCTGCTTTATAGGTATTTACTGCAACCTGGTATACCGGATCCTGCTCGACGGCCAGCTGATAGGTCGTCATCATGTCATCAGCTGCAGCGATATTTATAAGCATGCTGCTTAGGGCGACTGTACGTATATATGCCTTGATTGACTGGCTCATGTTTGTTCCTGCTCGATTTACTTAATTCCCTGTAAAATAACTCAATACGCTATCCATTTACGCAACTCGCTGGTGAAAGATTGCATGACAGCAACAGTACAGGGTCTGTCAGCACATTCAGAAATACTGTTTTGTTCATCGGGAATACCCCCTGTCTATAGAGCACCTTGGAAAATATCCAAAAATGATGATTGAATCCATTAATGTATAATCACAGCATACTCGATAAGAAATAATACAAATCGTGAAACATCCCTGAGTTTTATTATTCCTTCTTCTCTAATTGATGGAGATCAGTGTTCTCCAATGGCAACCGACGAGTGTTCCAGCGCCGCAAACCAGCATCATCCAGACGCATATTATGGTAGCCCGCAGCATAGAAGACTGCATAATTGAATGCTGCCCCGGTACCACCAAGGCAGGTCAACAAGATGGGAGCTGACGGATCAAGCTTCAGTCGAGCTAATAATCGTGGTATTTTCGGCTGTTTCGCATAATAACGGCCATCGTCAGTCCTGCGAATGTAATCCTGCCATGGCTGATTGACAGAACCGGGGATACGTCCATATCGCGGATTGGCCGGAAACTTGGTCAGACCTGCAAAGTGAGATTCCGGCCGGCCATCGACAAGCAGGTAATATTGACGTATCTTGTTTAATTCATCGGTAGATATTTCTAGTGCAGGTATTGGCCTGGCAACGAAATCACCCACTTTTATTTCTTCAGAATCTATTGTTATGGGGCCTTTGGCATTCATCCAGCCAACCCAGCCTTCATCCAGTACGCCGACATTGGTATGACCCAGCAGATGAAATAGCCAGAAAAGATAATACGCGCCGAGTATCTCATCGGTATTATCCCCTTTGTAATAGAGCACCACACCATCATTGTCATTGATGCCAAGCTTGCGTATTTTTTCAGCCAGTTTTTCAATCGGCAGATGGACTATCGAACCATCGCTGTCGACATTACGCCAGACGGTCTTACTGGTAGACACACTACCGGGAATATGGCCATTAAATATAAATTCCACTTCATTGGATACTTCGATGATTGCCAGGTCGGGCTGTTGCAGGTTTTCAACCAGCCATTGGGCACTAACAGATGGCGGCACAGAGATCGCAAATCCTTTCATGGAAACCAGTAGCAATCCTGCCAGAATAAGAAACTGTAATTTAATATTTTTCATTTAATCTCCTTAATGAGGCTCGTCATGAAAAAGGAACCTGGTGACGATACAATCTCTGAGTGCTTGCTCATATTATATGAAATTGCCGCATTTCGCTCGCAATGACAATGGCCGGTTTCTATAAATTTATTAGAACTTCCTTAGATATATTTCTCACTGCCCAAACATGAAACTTAGCATGTCTCTTCATGCCAACACCAACCGCACCTTTGTCCAGGTAAAGCGCCCAGGCCCAATCGGGTTCATAGAGGCTGGTGGTTGACGACCAGTAGATATCTAGCAGGCTATCGAAAGGATGTCCTAACGGCAGTGCCGGGCTGTGTTCAGCACAGTCAATCAACGATTCCAGTTCATTGATGTTGGGTAAGCGCCAGTAAGGCAAGTCACCCGGCTGATTCATCTGTTCGACTTCGGCCAATGCCTCCTGCCAGCTTACCGGTCCACAAAGGTCGGCAGCCTGCCGCCAACATAGATTATTCAATTTATCTACCACGCCCTTCTGGCCGACTTCAAAACGTGGAGAGCACCAAAAGCGGCTACTTGAGTATTCACCATCCTGGCCAGTGCCTGCACAGTCAATAATATCTCCAGTCTCATTATAGCAAGCTATCTGTCCGGTAGCAGGCAGCACACCATTACCCTGCCCGCGTACAGGCCACAGCATAAATGACTGGTCTTTGCCGCCATAGAACATACGCCCGCCATCCATGTTGACATACCAGGCGTGGGATGGATGGATAACTGCGGTGGTCGAACTCCAGTACCAGTTCAGAAATACATTTATAAATGGATGATTGTCAGGAAGTGCCGGCCGCATCGTCTGATGACTGATCAAACTACGCAGTTCTCGGCGGTCAGGCATGCGCCAGTCATCATAGCCAATCAGCAGATCACGGTTCATTTCGGAAACATAATCGAGCGCTTCCTGCCAGCTTAGGGGAAATTCAGCGAGGTTGGCGTTGAGGGGCCAGATGAGACCAGTCAGTAGATCTATGACGGTATCTTCTTCTGTTTCAAATCGTGGTTCTGGCCATGCAATACCGAGCTGCAACTCACCATCCTGACCACTTCCATCACAGGCAATATCGCGGCCATCCGCATCATGGCAGGTGGTTTGCCCTGTCTGGAGATATGCGTTTTTTCTGCGATTGTTCAATGATATTTTGTAGGAACATCGTCCTCGGCGCGATCGATTAAAGGGGCCGCAATTAAAGGGGTCGGAGTCGAAGTTGCACTTCGACTCCGACCCCTTTAATTTTAATTCAACTTCGACTCCGACCCCTTTAATTGATCCCTTTAATTCTTACTAATCAAATGGATGCCTTAGCACTATCGTCTCATCACGATCAGGCCCGGTCGAAATAATATCAATCGGCGCTTCGACCAGTTCCTCTATGCGATTGAGGTAGTCTTTGGCATTGGCTGGCAGTTCATCATATGACTTCGCCCCTGCTGTAGATTCTGACCAGCCATCTATTTCTTCATAAACTGGTTCACAACGTTCCAGACGATCTGCATCACCCGGAGTATCATGAATTATCTCGCCATCGAGCGTATAGGCTGTCGCAATTTTAAGGGTATTGAGACCATCAAGCACATCAAGCTTGGTGATACACAGTCCCGTAAAACCATTGACCTGACGTGAGCGCTTAAGGGCTACAGCATCAAGCCAGCCGCAACGGCGCTTGCGGCCTGTGGTGGCGCCAAACTCGATACCTTTGATGCCCATGTGATTGCCGTCACCATCATCATCGAACAACTCCGTCGGGAATGGGCCGCCGCCGACGCGGGTAGTATAGGCCTTGACGATGCCAAGTGTGTAATCCAGTGTAGAGGGCCCTACCCCAGTACCGCTGGAGGCATTGCCGGCAACGGTATTGGAGGATGTGACATAGGGGTAGGTTCCGTGATCAATGTCCAGCAACATACCCTGCGCGCCTTCAAATATGATGGATTTTCCATCACGGCGATATTTATCGAGTAAGGCTGGTACATCTGCGATCACAGACTTTAGTTTTTCACCCAGTGCCAGGGTGTCATCCAGGGATTTCTGAAAATCGACGGTTTCGTGCTTGAAGTAATGTTCAAGCATATAGTTGTGATATTCCATCACATGGCGTAATTTTTCTGCAAAGGCGGTCTGGTTTGCCATATCACCTACACGCAAACCACGACGGGCAACCTTGTCTTCATAGGCTGGTCCGATACCGCGTCCTGTTGTACCAATGGCCCTGTTACCCCGGGCAAGTTCTCGTGCCTGATCCAGCGCAACATGGTGTGGCAGGATGATAGGCGCCGCATCTGAAACCTTTACCCGCGAGCGAGCATCAATTCCTTTTGTTTCGACTTGTCGTAATTCCTTTTCCATCGCTGCCAATGACAAAACGACACCATTCCCAATCAGACAGTCAACATTATCTCGCAGGATACCCGATGGAATAACGTGTAGAACGGTCTTCTCACCATTTATTACCAGGGTATGGCCGGCATTGTGGCCACCCTGAAAACGTACCACAACATCGGCACGGTCCGTCAGTAGGTCAACTATCTTGCCCTTGCCTTCATCACCCCATTGAGTTCCTATCAGAACAACACTTTTACCCATAACTATACCCGCATATACCCTGTTGTACTTTCATGAATTGTGATTACCTGACGCCGATGTTTGACTGCTTATTGCACTATCCACTTGCCAGCCTGTCTGACCAGATTAGCCATGTTTTTATAATCAGTATCGGCTTGTTCTTTGTCATAACAAAAGACGACTCGATTGCCATCCTGACGCAACTGTTTGACTACACCAAAAAGAGCAGGATCATCGTCATCCGGTGCACAAATAGTCGTATATGAAGCTGTCGCATCTGTATCAGATTGTTTGATCAACCCTGACACCGTACGCAGATCAAGACTGAAGCCTGTTGCTGGCCTGGCTCTGCCAAAATCAATGCCAATATCATCATAGCGCCCACCATTTGCTATCGCCCGGCCAGAGCCCTGAGTGTAGACAGAAAAAACCAGACCATTGTGGTAACTCTTTCCTTTCAACTCAGCAAGGTCATAGTAGAGGCGTGTAGCTGGCAGGCGTTTTTTCAAAGAACATGCAATGCGTGACAAATTTTGAACAGCTGCCTTCACTTCTTCTGAGGCGGCAGTGTATTTTTCTACCACCCCGGACAGACCATCTACCTCGCCACTGCTAGCTGTCATTGAGATAAACAGCTCTGAAGCTTCTCCTGACAGGCCCAGTGCCTGACAAAGCTGTGCTACATCATCCCCGGCGCGACTGCTGATGACTTCGACCAGCTGATCCTGGGCCTCAGTATCCAGACCCTCTGCTGCTGCCAGTGCCCGAAAAATACCCATGTGACCAAGATCTACATGGAGATTTTCTAGCCCGATGTTATGCAGTGTTTCTACCAGCAGCTCCACGATCTCAATATCGGCACGGCAGCTTTTCACACCGAACAACTCGGCTCCGAGCTGTAACGGGACACGCGAGCAGCCCAGACAGTCTGGACGAGTACGCAGCACCGGTCCCAAATAACAAAGACGGTTTGCACCATCATTATGTAAGTAATGGGCATCGATGCGAGCAACCTGCGGCGTCATGTCTGCACGCACACCCATCATCCTTCCGCTCATCTGATCCGTCAGTTTAAAGGTCTCGATCTCCAGGCCATGCCCCGCTCCTGTGAGCAGGGAATCAAGATATTCCATCAACGGTGGCATCACCAGGTCGTAGCCCCAGCTATCTAGTAAGTCCAGCACTTTACGGCGCAGTCTTTCTATTCGTGCTGCCTCTGCCGGCAGCATTTCCTCGACACCGACTGGCAGTAACCAACGGTCACCATTACTCAAAGATGGATTTGAATTACTCATGACACAACGTCAGGATCCTGGCCCGGAACGAACCAGGGTCAGCAGTACTGCACCGACTGCCGTTACAATCAGGCCCATTGTTCGCAACTGGTTATTGCTGATCTTCTCCATCATTACTAACATCTTGCGATAGCGGTCGGGATTAAGGAAAGGCAGCAGACCTTCAAAAATCAGCATCAGGGCAATCGCAGTAAAGAGATCATACCAGTCCATTTACTTTTCTCTGCTCTGCTATTTCCCCGGATTTTTCAGGTACTTGAAAAAATCACTATCTGGCTCAATGACCATCATTGCCTCCTTATTTTTGAATGTATTTTTATAGGCTTCCAGACTACGATAAAAAGAGAAGAACTCTTCATCCTGAGAATAGGCTTTAGCATAAATACGTGTGGCCTTTGCATCACCTTCGCCACGCTTGATTTGTGCTTCACGCTCAGCATTCGCAACAATGATTTGTGACTGCCGGTCTGCATCAGCACGCAAACGTTCGGCAGTTTCCGCACCGCGGGCACGGAGTTCTTTTGCTACTCTGTCACGCTCGGCTTCCATCCTGTCATAAACAGACTGAGCGATTTCAGGCACCAGATCGATACGCTTGAGACGTACATCAATAACCTCGATACCGTATTTCTCTGCTTCACTGTTAGTTTCTTTCTGTACGATCTCCATGATCTGACGGCGATCACCCGAGATCACTTCGGTTACTGTACGTTTACCAAATTCAGTCCGCAGTCCATCATTGCTCAACTGACGCAGGCGCTGGCTGGCAATTGTTGGCAGGCCACCAACGCTAACGAAGTACTGAGTGGTATCTATAATGCGCCATTTCACAAATGAATCAACGATCAGTCCTTTCTTCTCAATTGTAATGTACTGCTCAGGTTCGGCATCCATAGTCTGCACACGCGCATCAAAATATTTAACACTATCAATAAGTGGTACCTTTATGCGTAGACCCGGTTTATTATCAGCACGGATAATTTCACCAAATTTAAAAACGAGGGCTTTCTCACGCTCATCAACAGTATAGAAGACACCCGATGCAATTAATGCCAGAACAAAAAGGATAATAGCTATTATTGGTAATTTAGTAGACATGCGCTATCTCCTGCTTGTACGGTCAGAGCGGCTGTTGTCACGCTGCCGGTATTTGCCAATTTTCTTCCTTGCTTCGAGAATTAAATCATCCGGTTGACTAACGACCTTGCCAGTATTATTTTCGTTATAGCGATTCAATATACGATCCAGAGGTAGATACATGATGTTATTACTGTTCTTCTGATCAATCATTATCAGGTTACTGCCAGTAAGCACTTTCTCAATAGTATCAATATACATACGCTCACGTGTCACTTTCGGCGCGATGCTAAACTCCTTAAGGATGCTGGTAAAGCGCGAAGCTTCACCCTTCGCCTGCGCAATGATGGTTGCCTTGTAGGCTTCAGATTCCTGATTGATACGCGCTGCTCTACCTCTGGCACGTGGAATTACATCATTTGAATAGGCTTCCGCTTCATTTTTGTAGCGTACTTCATCTTCGCGTGCTTTCACTGCATCATCAAAAGCAGCTTTTACTTCCTCCGGTGGCAATGCGTGCTGCATATCAACAGCAACCACTTCAATACCGGATTTATAAAGATCAAGCATGCGTTGCAGAATATTGCGGGTCTTTGTAGCGACGATAGATCGGCCGCTAGTGATGACGTCATCCATCGAGGTCTTGCCGACCGTTTCTCTGACTGCGGCTTCAGTCGCAGAGCGCACAACGACATCCTTGTTACCGCTGACATTAAAAAGAAAGCGATTTGGATCTGAGATCCGGTACTGCACAGCAAAGGCGATATCAATAATATTTTCGTCTTCTGTCAGCATTAGTGATTCGCGCTGCACTGTCTGCCTGGAATTATTCGACATAGTACGATAACCGACCTCCACCGTATGTACCTTTTCAGTATTGACGATTATTTTTACTTCTATCGGCGCGGGGAGATGCCAGTGCAAACCGGCTGAAGTAGTTTCCAGAAATTTTCCAAAACGCAGGATGACAGCCGTTTCGCCTTGCTGGACGGTATAGAAACCTGTTGCCAGCCAGATGCCGGCAAGTACCACCAACACTATCAGCACGCCTATAATGCCGAACGACTTACCACCACCGCCAGCACCAGTATCGTTGCCGTTGCTTTTTCCACCACCGAAAAAACTACTGAATTTCTTCTGAAGATTTTTCACGATCTCGTCGAGATCCGGTGGACCGTCCTGGTTATTTCTGTTTCCCCAGGGGTCTTTTCCGTCTGAGCCACCAGGCTGATTCCATGGCATGGCTTGGGTTACTCCTATTACTATTCAAGAGAGAGGGATTCTATCTTGAATTTCCGCTGTGGCATAGTTAAAAAAAGGGGAAAGAGGAAAGGGGAAAGGGAAAAGGGAAAGGGAAAAGGGAAAAGAAATGCCTTTCCGTCAAATGCCGGAATCCAGATTCTTGTTTAAGCTCGATAAAAATAAAACATTCGTCACGGAGTGCGCCTCCAACAAAAAAACCGTATTTTCCCTTTTTCTTTTTCTACCTTTTACCTTTCCCCCCCTGGTGTTTCCCGATGCAGCCAGGCCATATCTGCCTGGCTCCCCTCTATTTCCATTTCCCAGTCTCCATTCTCATGCATAGACTTATGCAGGACGCTGAATCGCTGGAATATTTTCGCCCGCAATGCGCCTTCTGCGACAGGAACCGTAATGGTCTGGCGAAAACGTAAACGGCTGAAATGCTCATCCACTGCCTGCTGCAGGTGCTCCATTCCTTCGCCGGTGCTAGCTGACAGCCAGACCTTAGTAACAACGCCATCCTTATTTCTTTCCAGACCCGCCTCACGATCCACCAGGTCTACTTTGTTGAAAATCGTGATAACAGGAATATCGGCGGCATCTATCTCCTTCAGGACTTCATTCACCTGTTCGATATTTTCACTTCGGCGATCGGATGAGCAATCCACAACGTGCAGCAGTAAAGCCGCATCGCTGACCTCTTCCAGCGTAGAATGAAAGGCCTTTACCAGAGTATGCGGCAGGTGGCTAATAAATCCAACGGTGTCGGCCAGTATAATATGCCCGGCATTTGGCAGATCCAGACGTCGCATGGTCGGATCCAGGGTGGCAAAGAGTTGATCGGCCTGATACACCCCGGCACCGGTCAGATAATTGAAAATTGATGATTTTCCAGCATTGGTGTATCCCACAAGTGAAACCGTCGCGACAGGTACCTTCTTTCTGGCTTTACGCCGCTGTGAGCGACGTTTTCTGACCTTTTCCAGACGTGCTCGCAGGGATTTTATCCGCTGACCCAGTAATCGACGGTCGGTTTCCAACTGGGTTTCACCCGGCCCTCTGAGCCCTATGCCGCCTTTCTGCCGTTCAAGGTGGGTCCAGCCTCTGATCAAACGAGTTGATAGATGACGAAGCTGGGCAAGCTCTACCTGTAACTTCCCTTCGTGACTTTCCGCCCTTGTAGCAAATATATCCAGAATCAGCCCAGTGCGATCAATAACGCGGCACTCCAGGGTACGTTCGAGGTTTCTTTCCTGTACCGGTGAGATGGTATGGTTGATCAGCACCAGCTCTGCGCCGGAATCTTTCAGTATCCGGCGTATCTCTTCAGCCTTGCCCTTGCCGACAAATAACGCAGGGTCCGGACTTCGACGACTGCCGGTAACCTGTGCTACCGGTAAGGCGCCAGCAGAACGGGCAAGCAATTCCAGCTCCGCGAGAGATTCCTCATCACGCTGGCGGTTGAAATGAATGTGCACAAGGACGGCAGGCTCTGCACCATCATTTACCGACAGATCTGCTATGGATCGTTGGCTTGAATCTTCTGTCAGTTCACTGATTGCCGGCACTATCATCCGAGTCGTCGAGTTGGAGTTTTACTGCTCGAGAAGGCACTACCGTTGAAATGGCGTGTTTGTAAATCATCTGACTGACCGTATTTTTTAATAGCACGACGAATTGATCGAAGGATTCTATCTGCCCCTGCAACTTAATACCATTCACCAGAAAAATAGAAACGGGTACCCTTTCCTTGCGGAGTGTATTTAGATATGGGTCTTGTAGTGTTTGCCCTTTTGTTTGTGACATTTTGTTACTCCTTAATAATTATTTATTGTTTTCAGTGTTGCCCAGGATTTAGCTCTACCTTCATAAGCTCGCATCCCGTGACAAGAAAAGATTTCTCGGGGATCATTACGACACGTTAGCTTCGGCCAGGTTCCGGAAAGTAATTAAGCTTCCCCTCATCTTCTCTCCCTTTGTTAGCCTTACACACACTGCATACGTATGCGTATTATCAGTAGGCGAGAGCTTAAACACTAGTCTTTTTCCGAATAAATTCCAAGACTTTTTTAGGATAATCTTCATCTTTACTGTCAAACCACTTCAGCCCTGGATCATTCCTGAGCCAGGTCAGCTGTCGTTTTGCCAATTGACGTGTGCTGTAAAGGCAGCGCAGACGCATTTCTTCATCACTGGATTTTCCATCAAGATGCTCTAGAACCTGACGGTATCCTACTGTACGCATGGCGGGCAGGCTGTTTTCCAGCCCCTGTGCCTGTAACACCCTTACTTCATCAAGAAAACCCTGTTCGAACATCTGGCTCAGCCTTTTTTCAATATTTTCATGCAACAGGGTTCTCACAGACGGCCATATCCCAATTTTGATAATTTTCCACGGAATCTCCTGCATGCTGTTCCTGACGTGTTGCGTAGGAGTGACACCGCTAAGCTGGTAGATTTCAAGCGCACGCTGTATTCGCTGCCTGTCATTGGGATTTATCCGCACCGCGGATTCAGGGTCTATCTCAGACAGTCGATCATGCAGGGCCTGCCAACCGTCTTCTTTCGCCTCAAGCAGCAGTTTTCCCCGCACAGCTTCATCTGCTGCAGGCAAATCCGGCAGACCATACTGCAGCGCCCGAAAATAAAACATGGTTCCCCCCACCAGCAATGGAACCCTGCCCTGAGCCTGAAAGTCATTCATCAACTGCAAGGCATCAGTGCGAAACTCATCCGCTGAATAGGGTTCGGAAGGCTCGCGTATATCTATCAGGGCATGCGGGTAGTCCATCATTTCCTTCGCCGTGATCTTTGCAGTACCGATATCCATCCCACGATAAACCTGCCCGGAATCAACACTGATCAAACCGACAGGTAAAGTGTCGGCAATCCGCATAGCCAGGCCAGTTTTACCCGCGGCAGTTGGGCCCATCAGGAAGATTGTGGTGGGTTTGGGGTTGCTGGCATTCATTAACTTCAGTCTTCAGTGTTCAGTGTTCAGTCGAAAGCTTAAAACCGAAAACTGATTTTCATTGCCCCCTCATAAACATTTTATCCAGCTCTCTAATAGTGAATTGCTTCCAGGTCGGTCGCCCATGATTACACTGGTTACTGCGTTCGGTCTGCTCCATTTCCCGTAACAGTGCATTCATTTCTTCTCTGGTCAGCAAGCGGTTCGCCCTCACTGAACCATGACAGGCCATGGTAGAGAGAATTTCATTAATGTAGTCTTCCATTCTGCTAGAGCGGCCATGTTGGGCGAGATCCGACAGAATGTCCCGAATTAAAGTTGGGATATCCGCCCTGGCAAGCATCTCAGGTAGACTGCGAATCACGACGCTTGTCTCAGTAATTACTTCAATATCAATGCCTATCTTATTGAAGTAACTAATATTTATTTCAGATATAGATATCTCTTCCTGACTTAAGGCCAGGTGGACCGGTACCAATAGGGGCTGTCTAACCAGCTGCTCTTTATCGAATTGGGACTTTAGTTTTTCATAGCTGATTCGCTCATGCGCTGCGTGCATATCGACTATGACCAGGCCCTTTTCATTCTCTGCCAGTATGTAAATACCCTGCAGTTGTGCAAGAGCAAACCCTAACGGAAAATCAGATAAGGGAAATTCATTTGCCTGCTGATCTTCGGTAATACCCTGTCCACCTCCTTCTCCCATTTCAGTAGAATCTGCATTACCTGCATCAAAATAGAGTTTTTCCAGTCCTGCCATCTGCTCCTGTACAGAAAATGGCCTGTCTGCCGAATCGAATCGGTGCTGGGCAAATTGAAACGTTCCTCTATTTGCTGGCGTCAAATCTGAGGATTGATTTACAGGCATTGCACCAGGACGGGTATCGGTTAGCACCTTTTTCAGTGACTGGGAAATAAAACCGTGGATTTGCCTGTCCTCACGGAACCTGACTTCATGTTTGCCTGGGTGAACATTGACATCAACCTGATCCGGCGGCAAACCGAGAAACAGAACAAATACAGGCTGGCGCTGATGCTGCAGCACATCTCGATAGGCCTGAGTCACTGCATGCATCAGCAGCTTATCCCGGACATAGCGCTGGTTTACGTAGAAAAACTGCTGATCCCGCTGACTCCTTGAGTAGGTGGGTTGTGAAAACCAGCCATGCACGCGCAGATCGCCTATTTGCTGATCAACAAAAAGGCAATTTTCGATGAAGTCTTTGCCCAACACGTTGGCCAAACGCCTGTTGCGCGCCACCCTATCTTCAGCCGCCTCCATCAAGTACACGCCCCGTCCGTCATGGAAAAGTTGGAAACTAACGTCGGGCCTGGCCAGGGCCTGCTCAAGAAAACGACGATCCAGGTGTTTATATTCAGTTTTCTCTGTACGCAGAAACTTACGTCGCGCAGGCGTATTATAAAAAAGATCACAGATTTCAATGCTGGTACCCTGAGGATGAGCCGCAGGCTCAGGAGCAGGAAGGTCTTCATTGCTTTTACAGACAAGTTTCCAGGCATGCTCGCTACCCAGCACACGACTGGTAATAGTCATATGGGATACCGAGCCCATGCTGGGCAGTGCCTCACCACGAAACCCCATAGTCATTACATTGACCAGATCATTCTGATTCTGGATCTTGCTGGTGGCATGCCTGCCCATTGCCAGCGTCAGGCAATCCTGACGGATGCCATGGCCATCATCACGCACTGAGATTCGTCGCAATCCACCATGCTCCAGTTCAACTACGATTTTTTTTGCGCCAGCATCCAGACTGTTTTCCAGCAGTTCTTTAAGTATGGATGCAGGTCGATCAACAATTTCACCCGCTGCAATCTGATTCACCAGCTGATTTGGCAACTGGCGAATGGTCGGTGCTTGATTAATGCCCTGGCTGTTTTCCATCGGCTTACTTCCCTGTCGACGCAGGTTTCATGAATGCAACTTTTTCATGGCTGATAAATTGCTTTATACCTTTATAGATCGCCCTGGCAACCTGTTTCTGGTATTTGCGGCTTTTCAGCTTGCGCTCTTCATATGGATTGGAAATAAAACCGGTTTCTATCAATACAGAAGGTATATCCGGTGACTTGAGGACAACAAAACCCGCCTGCTGTACTGTCTTACTATGCAGTTTTGTGATTTTTCGCATTTCTTTCAGCACCTGTCCACCAAAACTGAGGCTATATTCCAGAGTTTTGTCCATCTGCATATCCAGCAGTACCCCGGCTACGACATCCTCACGATCACTGATTGATGCCCCCCCCACCAGATCAGCGGCATTTTCCTTGTTTGCCAGCCAGCGCGCTGTCTCACTGCTTGCACCACTATTGGATAAGGTAAATACCGCTGCGCCGCGTGCTGATGAACGACGAAAGGCATCAGCGTGGATTGAAATAAAAAGATCGGCATTGGCCCTTCGTGCCTGTTTTGTACGCCTTCTCAGTGACACATAGTAATCACCCGTACGCGTCATATATGTTCGTAAGAAAGGATCCTTATCAACAAGTTTTTTAAGTTCCTTTGCAATAGACAGAACTATCTTTTTCTCACGCGTTTTCCTCCTGCCGGAAGCGCCGAAGTCTTCACCGCCATGACCAGCATCAATTGCTATAGTAACAATATCCGTGCGTTTTGCTGGAGGATGAATAACCTTTGCTGCAGTGGCCTTATTTTTATCAAACAAATCCACTACCAGCCGATAGCCATAAACATTGTTCGGCTTCAGCGTGAAGCTCTTCACCCGCACAGGTTTTTTCAGATCAATGACAATACGAGTGATGTTTTTCGAATATTTTCCGTAGCGAAAGCGTTTAATGTAGGGATTATTTTTAATCTCATGCGGAATACCTTTACTCAGACTGGCATTTTTAATATCGATGGCAATTCGATCTGGATTGTAAAAAGGCGTAATCCTGTAATCTATACTGCTGCTCAGATCAAGGACTACGCGCGTATTGTCCGGGGCATTCCATACACGCAGATTCTTTACACTGACACTGGTTGATGAAGTAGCAAATTGTGGGAGCAGCAGGCTGATACTAATAAAGAATAAGATAAACTGCTTCATGAAATATTGATGCTTACTGCTGTCCCACAAACTCATCATACCGGTGAACACCGGAATTTAGGGACATTGATATTGATATAAATCAAAGACTTACTGGTTATCCGCATTCTCAGGTATGACTGCATGTTTTTTTATGGCTATAAGTCTCACAAATGAACATTTTAAATCAAAACCTGCTTCGTCCAGAAAAAATCAGAGACTCCCAGGTACTTAACTTTTTGACAATAATCAATGTCTGTAATTAATTTTAGACCTATAATAACCGCTATCAGAGTGACGAGGTTAGGTAAATGTTCAGAATTATCATTTCGGCCTTCTTCATCATGTTGTCATCGGTTAGTTATGCAGCGGATGATGGCCAGCGCCTGTATGTGAAAAATTGTGCAGCCTGTCATGGATATGATGGCAACGGCGGTGTGGGTGTACCGCTGTCATTGCCTGATTTTCTGGCAACAGCATCCAATGACTATTTTTTCAAGACTATCAGAAAAGGCCGCCCTGGCCGGGTCATGCCCGCTTTTAAGAATCTTAGCGATGATGAAGTTGATTCTATTATCCATTTTATAAGAACCTGGTCTGACAACCTGCCACCCAATTACTCGACGCAGCCAGTCAGGGGGAATGCAAAAAATGGTGAAAAGCTGTTTCAGACACAATGTGCGTCCTGTCACGGTAAATCGGGTAAAGGAGGCGAAGGAACAGGTGTCACTATGTCTCGCCCCCGTAGCCAGCCTATACTTGCGCCGGCCCTGAACAATACAGGATTTCTCGCCTCAGCCCCTGATGAGATGATTAAAAGGACTCTCATCAAAGGTAGAAAGGGCACACCAATGGTTTCGTTTCTCGACAAAGGTCTAAGTGAAAAAGACATCGATGACATCGTGGCCTACGTCCGTTCTTTTGAAACACAAACGACCGTCAGCACGAATAGCAAAAAGGACGAACCGGCTGTCATTATTAAAGAGTCCCCATACTCACTTGATGAAACAGTTGATAGCCTGAAGAATGCCGTTGTCAGCATGAATTTTCGCCTGATCCGTGTTCAAAATCTGGACGCAGGCCTGACTGAAAAGGGAAAAGAAGACAAGAAACAGGTAATCGTCTATTCCTGCAACTTCAATATCCTTGATCGGGCCCTTAAGATTGATCCACGTGTAGGATTATTTCTCCCCTGTCGAATAACCGTTGTTCAGCATGACGGTAAAGTTTTAGTGATGTTTGCCAACCCCCTCCGTATGAGTGAACTCTTTAACAATAGTGAACTTGACAATATGTGCGCGGAATTAAAATCAGTCTACGAAGAAATGATTGATGAGGCACTGCTATGAAAAATTATCGCAAAATACTCATCGGTTTTTTCCTTGTCACGTTAACAATTCCAATATCTGCTATCGCCGACGATTTGATTATGCGTCGTGTCAGCATGTCTTTCCCGGAGGCCATGAGTACCCTGCAGAGCGCCATTGCTAAAGAAGGCTTTAAGGTTACCCGTGTTCAACGCGTCGATGTAGGACTGACCGCATCTGGCTATAAAACGGCGGAATACCGGATAGTTTTCTTCATGAATGAAAAGACAGTGCATGACATCGTGAAACGGCAACCTGAACTCATTCCCTTCCTGCCACTGAAAATCACCATTTTTGCCGAAGGTGATGAGACTATCCTTGTCACTTTGAATCCGGCAAAACTGAATGAATTTTTCCCTGAGATAAAGATGAATAAAGAATTTTCCGAATGGGAGGCTGCTGTCAACCGGATTCTTGACAAAGTGCAGTCTGAATAGACCCGATAATCTCCCTGCCACTGTCGCTTGCGGCAGATATCCTGGCCTCTCGTCCACTTGCCCTGTGTGAAATCCGTATCACCAGATCCTCTGGTGGTAAATGACCCCTTCCCCGGTCAGGCCATTCAACAAAACAGCGGGTCTTACCATTAAAATAGTCTCTTATGCCGATAAGGTCGAGCTCCTCCGGGTCAATGAGACGATAAAGATCAAAATGTATGATTTCCCTGCCAGCAAGAGAGTATTCCTCAAGCAGGGTATAGGTTGGACTTTTTACCGCTCCCTGATACCCCAGAGCTCTCAGTACCCCCCGAACCAGAGTAGTCTTACCGGTACCGAGTTCACCTGTTAAAAATACAAGCACGCCTTCTGGTATTACATCGGCCAGCACAGCCCCCAGTTTCTCTGTGGCTTCAACATTTTCTAATGAAAGAACAAGCTCATCAGATACACCTTTATTCATTCTATTTTCTTACCGATTTTCGTAGGAGCAACGCTACACTGAATAACCATTTCTTAATCGTCGTATGGGATCCATTAAATCAGAAGCCAGCATGCCAACACCTCCATGCTCGGCAGCATGAACATCCCCGGCACAGGCATGTAATACTACAGCGGTCACTGCAGCCTTTTCTGCTGCCATGCCCTGTGCCAGAAACCCAGCCAGCAATCCCGTCAACACATCACCTGTCCCTGCCACAGCAAGCACCGCATTGCCATATGGACAGGTCCACAGCTCCCCTTTATTAGAAGCTAACAGCGTATTTTTTCCCTTCAGGATGCAGATGCCGCCATATTGTTTTACAAGTTCCTTAATCGCTGCAACTCTGTCTGCCTGAATGTCACGTGTCTGGCACTGAAGCAGCCTTGCCGCCTCACCGGGGTGCGGTGTCAATATCCAGTGCTGTCTTCTTTCAGGTGATTTCGCCAGCAGATTCAGGCCATCGGCATCAATGATATCGGGACTTCTGTGCTCAAGAAAATACTCAAACATCTTTCGTGACCAGTCGCTCTGTCCCAGGCCCGGCCCGAGGACAACAACATCAGATTGCAGAAACAGGTTTTTCAGCTGTTTCGTCGCGTGAATGCCACTTACCAGTAATTCAGGACGACAAGCGGTAATTGCAGTCACATTATCAGGAATACAGGCAATTCTTACCAACCCCGCCCCAGCAATGTACGCCGACCAGCCTGCAAGACAGGTAGCACCGGCCATGGCCCATCCACCACCTGCAATCAACACCCTGCCATTACTTCCCTTATGTGAATCCTCGGCTCGAACCGGTAACCAGCCCTGGCATTCTGCCAGATCAGCCTGTCGAGGCTTACCGATATCAGAAAATAATTTTTGTTGAGTAGAGTCCATGGCCGGTATCATACGACAAATGAAACCCGAGACACATTCTGCTGATGAGCTATTACCTGTCGAACTGGCCGATCTGGCACAACAAATACGCCTGTGGGGGCAGGAACTGGGCTTTCAGCAGGTAGGGATTACGGATATCTCTCTGCAGAAAGCAGAAAATTACCTACAGTACTGGTTAAGCATGAATCATCACGGCGAAATGGAATATATGGCCCGACATGGACTTAAACGTAGCCGGCCTGGTGAGTTGATTCACGGAACCACTCGTGTCATTTCAGTGCGCATGGACTATCTGCCGCATGTGGTAAGAACAGCCGTAGATCAACTAAAGAAAATAGATCGCGCCTACATTTCACGCTATGCCCTGGGACGCGACTACCATAAGCTGATACGTTCACGTCTGCAGAAACTGGTACAGCGTATCCAGGCCAGACTGGTAGGGTTTAACTACCGGGTTTTCACCGACTCAGCACCGGTACTTGAAAAAGCACTGGCGGAAAAAGCAGGTATAGGCTGGATCGGCAAGCACAGCAATTTGATTAACCGAAAGGCCGGATCCTGGTTTTTTCTTGGTGAGATCTATACTGATCTGCCCTTGCCCGTCGATACTGCCGTTGAAGAACACTGTGGCAGTTGTCAGACCTGCATCGATATCTGCCCGACACAGGCCATCATCGCGCCCTATCAGGTCGATGCCCGGCTGTGCATCTCCTACCTGACCATTGAATACAAGGGTGTCATAAAGGAAAAACTCCGCCCCCTGCTCGGCAACCGCATATATGGCTGCGATGACTGCCAGCTCTGCTGCCCCTGGAACCGCTTTGGAATGCTGTCGAAAGAAGCTGACTTTCAGCCTCGCCACGGACTGGATGACACAGCCCTGCTGGATCTATTTAGCTGGAATGAGTCCGAATTTATGAAAAACCTGGAAGGTTCTCCTATACGACGCATCGGCTATCAACCCTGGCAGCGAAATATTGCAATTGCACTGGGTAATGCAGCTTTTGACCCTGTCATTGTAAAAGTACTGGAAGAAAAACTACCATCAGCATCTGGGATAGTTGCAGAACACATCGGCTGGGCCATAGCACAGCAGAAAGACAGGGAGTGATACACCACACATATCACTATTGTGCCCTGGCTTATTTCAGCTTCAGGAAGGTGCGCCTGAAATATTTGAGTTCATCAATCGACTCGCGGATGTCATCCAGTGCCATATGGGTATTTTTCTTGCTGAAACCATTATAGATCTCAGGGTGCCAGCGCTTTGCCAGTTCTTTCACTGAGCTGACATCAAGATTTCTGTAATGTAGCCAGGATTCCAGTTGCGGCATATAACGGTAGAGAAAACGGCGATCCTGACAGATACTGTTGCCACATAAGGGAGATTTGTTGCGTGGACAAAACTCACGGATGAATTCCAGTGTTTCATTCTCCGCATACAATTCTGTAATTTTAGATGCTTTTACCCGTTCGGTCAGACCAGTTTTACCATGCGTTCGGGTATTCCATTCATCCATGCCGTCAAGATATTCGTCGGACTGGTGGATGGCCATGACAGGCCCTTCACCTAGAACATTCAGGTCTGAATCTGTGATGATGGTGGCAATTTCAATAATTCTGTCTGTATCCGGATCCAGACCTGTCATTTCCAGATCAATCCAGACCAGTGCATTGGGATCCTGTGGCATAGAAAAATATCCTGTCGTTTCGTGGGGAAAGTATCAGTTTGACTGAAAGGATAATGTATTATCCGGTCTACTGGAATAGATAGTTTCAGTTTCAAAGATCCAGGTTCCAGGTCTTGAGCCTTTAAACCTGGAACCTGGGACCTGGAACTGCTCAATAATTAAGGGCACCTCTATTAATTCCGTATAATTCAGATTGGATTCAAAAGCTGTCAGATCAAGGCAAGAAACGCACGTAATAGCGAGCTATTGCGAAGGTTCTTAACGCAGAGATGGCAGGTTTTGGAGTCAAGATGATTATTCATGAATTAATAGAGGTACCCTTAAGTTAGAAAAACATATTATGAATACTTTGACCATTCTTTTTCTTTTCGCGCTAGCCGCAATGCTAATTACTGAATTCTGGTTAGGCAGACGTCAAATACGGAATATACAGCAACATCGTGATGCAGTGCCTGATGCTTTCAGCGAGCAGATTGACCTCAGTACTCATCAAAAAGCAGCAGATTACACCATTGCACGCACTCGTCTGGGATTGATTGCTGGCTTCTATTCAGCATTTATCCTGCTTGTATTCACCCTCGGCGGTGGACTGCAACTAATTGATGACCTGAGCCGGCAGTTGCTGGAGCAACCGTTAATGGTTGGCGTGTTCTTCATTCTTGCGACAATATTCATTGGTGCAGTACTGGACATGCCGTTCACCCTTTATAAAACCTTCAGACTTGAAGCCCGCTTTGGCTTCAACAAGACCACCCCTGCCCTGTATTTTACGGATTTAATCAAACGAATCATTCTTTTTCTGATCATTGGCGTGCCATTACTCTTTGTCGCCCTATGGTTAATGCAGGCCAGTGGCAAACTCTGGTGGTTGTATCTGTGGCTGATCTGGATGGCTTTCAATCTGCTTGCCATGGTTATCTATCCTGTCTGGATAGCACCTTTGTTCAACAAATTCGAACCTCTGCAAGATGAATCTATCAGTAAAAGCGTCACCGCGCTGATGCAACGAACGGGTTTCAAGGTTCAGGGATTATTTGTTGTCGATGGCTCGCGCCGATCAGCGCACAGCAACGCCTATTTTACCGGGCTGGGGAAATCCAAACGCGTCGTATTCTTTGACACCCTGCTAGATACCCTCAGTGCCGATGAAATTGTGGCCGTACTGGCGCATGAACTGGGACATTTTAAATGCCACCACATTATCAAACGTATAAGTATATTTTTCCTCATCAGCCTGCTTGCACTGGCGCTACTCGGCTGGCTGATGCAGCAGGGCTGGTTCTATCAGGGTCTGGGAATGACTACCGCCTCAAACCACGCTGCTTTAATATTGTTTATGATGACAGGCCCCGTGTTCATGTTTTTCATCCACCCGGTCAGTGCGTGGTTCTCACGCAAACACGAGTTTGAGGCCGATGACTACGCAAAAGAAAATGCTGATGCCAGAGATCTGATCAGCGCCCTGCTTAAACTGTACCGGGACAACGCCAATACGCTTACACCAGACCCGATCCACTCAGCATTTTATGATTCTCATCCACCGGCGTCCATTCGTATTAGGCACCTTCAGTCCTCAGGTGAACATTAAGGAGCCTCTGATTCCAGGAGAGGCATAAAACGATAAGAAACTCCTCGACAACAATAGCCGTATGGAAACGGCCTGAATGAAGTAGTGAAGCACCTGAAGGATTCATTCTACAAATCCGGCGATTACGTTACCCGCAGCTAAATATGCTCAATCTGGTTTTCCCGGTTGCCCTACTCTCTGTCGCTCATTTATTGCACGTGCAACCGTGTTGCGATCAATATATTCCAGCTCTCCGCCCACCGGTACACCGCGAGCAATGCGGGTAATATTTATATCTCTGGCGACTTCCTTTCCTGCAAGCAGGTCGATAAGATATTCCGCTGTCGTTTCACCCTCTGCGGTAAGGTTAGTTGCCAGGATTATCTCTTCAATAACAAATTCCTCCAGCACTTCAAGTAGACGGTCAACACCAAGATTATCAGGACCGATACCATCCAGTGGAGAAATGGTTCCCATCAGTACAAAATAGCAACCCTTGTAGCTTCCTGTCTGTTCTATGGCTTCAAGGTCTGCCGGCGTTTCAACGATGCACAGTTGCGAGTGCTTACGTGACGGTGAAGCACAAAGAGGGCAGAGTTCAGCTTCACTGAGGTTGTTGCAGCGCCGGCAATGTTGTATTGATTCCAGTGCATGCATAAGTGCAGATGCGATTCCCCTCGCGCCTTCCCGGTTTCGCTCTATCAGATAGTATGCCATGCGTTGAGCGGATTTTGGACCGACACCGGGTAGACAGGCAAGCGCTGCTCTAAGATTTTCAATGGCATGGGCGGTAGACATATAAACGGGAAAAATCAGAAAGGAAGATTCATTCCATCCGGCAATCCCATGCCTGCGGTCATACCCGACATCTTTTCCTGTGTCGTTGATTCAACCTTGCGCACTGCATCATTCAACGCTGCTGCGACCAGGTCTTCAAGCACAGCCTTTTCCTCGCTCAGTAACTCGTCATCGATAACAACCTTGCGTACATCGTGGCGACAGGTCATGGTAATGCTTACCAATCCACCGCCAGCGCTGCCTTCTACTTCAGTATGTGCCAGTTCTTCCTGTGCCTGTTGCATTTTTTCCTGCATAGCCTGAGCCTGCTTCATTATATTACCTAAACCACCTTTCATATTAATGCTCCTGATTATGTTAAGGAACCGGCCTGATTGATGCCGGTGAAATACTTGCGCCAAATGCCTCGACCATTTTAGTCACTGACTTGTCCGACATTATGGATTGTTCTGCCGCCTGCTGGCGTTCTCTGGTCTGTCGTTGTTTTTGCTGTGCGGGTGTCTCAGTCACGGGGGTATCAATTCGTATGCTTACCTGAATATTACCACCCAATTTTTTTTGCAATGCATGAATCAACTCTTTTTCCCTTGCCGATGAATAGATTGCTTCCTGTTCGGCATCAATAACAAGTTCAAGTTGCTTTTTATCCCAAATTTCCGGTGCCATATGTAAAGCCAGTTGTTTTGTAAGCCCCGTCACAGAAAGTGATCCGGCCAACCTTGCCCAGTCTTTGCCAGCAACAGGACGTTCCGCTTCAGCTATTGGTTGTTTTTCTGGCAGCAATGACGATTCCTTAATCTGTTCTACCTGTATAGGGTTATCTGCAGGGATGCCTGCAGGGATTTCTGATTTCAGACTTTGTAGAGGTACTGCCGTAGTTTGAGACTTCGCACCTGATTCGGATTGAGAATAAACAGTATTGTCCTGCGTGGGTGATTGCCTGGCAACAGGCTTCTGACCCTTGTGTTGCTTACTATGCTGACGACCGTGCCGATGACTTACCGGTGGTTTGTGCCCGCTTTGCGTCCCGTCTGCAACGTGAGTTGTAGTAACTGCCGGTGCAGTCGGGCCAAGCTGGAAAGCCAGCATTCTCAGCATCAGCATTTCGAAGCCCGTTCTGGAATCAGGTGCCAGAGGTAGATCCCTCTTACCTGTCAGACATATCTGATAAAATAGTTGTAATTGTTCGGCACTGAATTTGTTGCTGGTTTTTTCCAGCCATTCCCTGTCCAGGCTGCGTTGTTCGATAATAGCTGGGGCCAGCTGAACAAGTGAAAGATGATATAAAATACCCAGCATCTCATTCAATACCATCATGAAATCTGGACTGCGGTCTGCTGCATCATCTATAGCATGGAACAAAGCATCCGCATCATCATTCGCAAGACTTTCAATCAGCGCATGGATGTAGCGCTGCTCGATACTGCCAAGCATGCTTCTGACATCTTCACCGAACACTTTACCCGCACCAAAAGCGATGGCCTGATCCAGCAGACTAAGCCCGTCCCGCATACTGCCGTCCGCACTCGTCGCCAGTAAATCCAACGCTGCATCATCGCTTTCTATCTTTTCCGTCTCCAGGATACGGACGAGTTGCGATTTTATTTCTAAAATACTTAGTCGCTTAAGATTAAATTGCAGGCAACGCGATAACACCGTGACTGGTAATTGCTGTGGATCAGTAGTGGCCAGCAAAAATTTGACATGTTCCGGCGGTTCTTCCAGTGTCTTTAGTAACGCATTAAAGCTGCTTCGAGAAAGCATATGGACTTCATCAATGAGATAAACCTTGTAACGACCGGTGGTAGGAAGATACTGGACGTTATCCAGTAATTCACGCGTGTCATCGACTTTAGTTTTCGATGCCGCATCAACCTCGATCAGATCAATATAACGGCCTTCATCTATGGCTATGCAGGAATCACATTTCCCACATGGCGTGGAACTGATGCCCTGCTCACAATTCAGCGCCTTGGCCAGTATTCTCGCAATAGTCGTTTTGCCTACACCTCGTGTGCCGGTAAATAACAGAGCGTGATGCAGCCGGTCGGTATCGAGAGCGTGTGACAGGGACTGGAGTATATGCTGCTGACCAATAACATCACTAAAGCTGCCTGGACGCCATTTTCGTGCAAGAACCTTATATGACATAACACATCCGGAAACAATCCTGATGCACCCTGCAAGAGCATCATAAAACACTGAATGGTGGCGGATCAGGACAGCCTTGCCCTAACACCCGAATCTGCTGCTGCGGCTGCTTCCTTCCAGATCTGACCGGGTTCACAGCATATCGTCGTTAAGGGGGCCAACCATCACCGCCATAGAAAGCATTCCAAGTAATTCAAAAATGCTGACGTGATTTTAGCGAGAGTTTATGATCTGTACCAGTAGATTAGGAAAAAGTTTCAGGATTGAAGGATCCCTCTATTGATTCTGGATAGGCTTCTATACTGCACGGCTTATTCTTGATATAATTGGTCAACTATTATTCTTTTGGGGTTTTACCAATGCAAACAGAAATAAACGGACAGATAATTGAGCTCAGTGAAGCCGGCTGGTTACTAAGTCCTGATGAATGGAGTGAAGGGCTGGCTGAAAAAATAGCTGTCAGTGAAAAAGTGCCTGAACTCACGCAAGAACACTGGGACATCATCCATGAAGCTCGTGAATATTTTATCGACAACGGTAAAGTCGCTGAGCCACGCGCATTTTCAAAACTAATGAAGAAAAAGTATGGCAAAGATCGAAGCGATCAGAAATATATCTACTCGCTATTTCCAACCGGCCTGATAAAATGTGCTAACAAGATTGCCGGTCTGCCAAGGCCGAAAGGCTGCAGTTAGTAAAACAATATAGGACCAACAAAAAGGCCATCAACCGATGGCTTTTTTATGCCTAAAAAAAGATTTCTGCCCATGATTACTCATGTGCTAAGTTCTCATATTAGAATGTACCTTTACTACTCACTAGCTTAAGGGTATCTCTATTAATTCTGGATATGTCAGACTGTGATTCAAAACCTGTCATATCAAGGCAAGGATCGCGCATAATAGCTAGCTATTGCGAAGATTCTTAACGCAGAGATGGCAGGTTTTGGACACAATATGATAATTCATGAATTAATAGAGGTACCCTTAATTCACATCCCCGTAAAATAGCGTGAGCGAACCTAACCAGCAAAAAAAACGTCTGCAGCGCATTCGAATAATCGGAATTCTGGTTGCTGTATTACTATCAATCCCAGTACTCATTCTCGAATTCACCTGGGATGAAAATCATCTTCAACGAATACTGTCAGCAGGAAAACTTCGCGTCATCACATTCAATGGCCCCACTACATACTACGAAGATAATCAGGGAAAGGGTGGTTTTGAGTATGAACTCGCCAGGGCATTTGCAAACAATCTCGGTGTCGAACTGGAAATAAGGCTGGCGGATCAGTTTGATAAGATAATGCCTGAACTCAAGGCAGCTCATGTAGATATGGCTGCAGCAGGCCTGACAATCACTGAGGATAGAAAGAAACAGTTTTCATTCAGCACACCTTATCAGACTATCAAACAACAGGTTATATTTCGTGGCGGTGGAAAAAAAAGACCGCATAGTGCAGCTAACCTGGTTGGGCGAAATATCATGATTACAAGCGGCAGTAGTCATGTAGAACGACTGGAAAAATTAAAAGAGAAATATCCTGAACTCAGTTGGCAGGAAACAGCAGATGAAACTCCTGAAAATCTGCTTATACGTGTCTGGGAGAAAGAACTGGATCTAACAGTTGCAGATTCTAACATTGTTGCCGTGGTACGCCAGTATTATCCTGACCTGAATATTGCCTTTTCCCTTCCGCCTGATGACAAGCTCGCCTGGATGTTTACATTTTCCAGTGATCACTCATTGATCGATGCGGCAAATGACTTTCTGAAAGAAATGAAATCCACCGGTAAACTGGATCGATTGCTCGACCGCTATTATGGCCCTAGCTCAAAATTCAATTATGTTAATACCAAGAAATTCCTGGAACGCATAGGTAACCTCTTACCCGAGTATGAGGATATGTTCCGCAGGGCTGGAAAGGAAGCAGGCATAGACTGGCGTCTACTGGCAGCTCAGGCCTATCAGGAGTCGCACTGGAACGCTGATGCCGTATCACCGACAGGTGTACGGGGAATTATGATGCTCACCAATGCGACGGCTAAAAGACTAAAGATTAGTGATCGTCGCAACCCAGAAGAAAGTATAGAAGGTGGGTCACGATACCTTAAGTTGTTGATTGACAGCCTGCCAACACGAATTCCACATCCTGACCGATTATGGTTCGCCCTGGCCGCCTATAATATTGGTATCGGTCATCTGGAGGATGCGCGTATCCTGACACAAAAAGCCGGAGACGACCCGGACAGCTGGCTGGATGTCAGGAAATATTTACCACTACTGGCCAGGCCTGAATGGCATAAAAAAACACGTTACGGCTACGCTCGGGGTTATGAACCCGTTGCCTACGTCAATCGTATACGAAGCTTTTATGCAATACTCAGCTGGTCTGATGCGCAGCGAAAGAGACCTGTTGATATATTGAATAATATTGATTTACCCGCATTGTAAACAACGCATTATGTGTATCAGGCTAACCGTCAAAGCTGCGGAATTTTCAGTACCTTAATAAAAATGATTCGCAATCGGGAACTTTTTTGTGGTGGTGCCCTCATATAGGAACAAGGAGCCACAGGGTCGACTATGTAGTCCCTGAATGAGTGCCTTTTACCTGTCATCACAGAAGATGGCTGATATTAAAATACATTACAAAAATTGAGGAATATGAAAATATGATTAACCCAATCAAACAGAAAACCGTTGCTGCTGCCGTTGGTTCTTTACTGATCGGTTCAGTTGCTGGAATCAATACGGCTTCTGCCTCCGGTCCTTTTGCCATGACATCCATGGAAAGTGGTTATATGGTTGCAGACAAAGCAGGCGAAGGTAAGTGCGGCGGCAAAGCCATAAAAGATGGTCACGGCATGAAAGATATGGGCAATATGAATAATGCCAAAGACACAAAAGAAGGTAAATGTGGCGACAAGGCCATGGAAGAAGACAAAGGTATGAAAGATATGAAAAATATGAATGCTGCCAAAACCAAGAAAGAAGGTAAATGTGGCGAGGGTAAATGTGGTGGCTCAGGCTTGTAAGTCTGTTCGTAAACATCATTTATAAATCAGAATTTCTAATTCAAGGTTTATAAATTAAAGGCAGGCGAGAAATCGTCTGCCTTTTTTATTTTGGCCACAAAAGTGAACTATCAATCATCTCCCAGGTCAGATAAAAAACATTCCGGAGACACATAATGATTTTTTTTGTAAAGATATTCCTCCCTCTACAACGCCTGCTGGATTATACGCGCGCAATCGATTTTCTTGGCCCCCTCGCACTAAGACTCTACCTGGTACCCATTTTCTGGATGGCCGGTTTCAATAAATTCCAGGGCTTCGATGGTACTGTCGCCTGGTTCGGTAGTATGGGTATGCCAATGCCAGAACTGTTGGCCGCTCTGGCAACAGGTTCAGAACTGCTGGGCGCAATTCTGCTAACTATAGGCCTGGCTGTACGCTGGATATCGATACCCCTGATGGTCACCATGGCAGTCGCTGCAACAGTTCACTGGCAACATGGCTGGCTGGCAATTGCAGAGGGTTCTGGCATATTTTCCACCGAGCGTACCATCGGTGCCATTGAGCGCCTGAATGTGGCCAAAGGCATCCTGAAAGAACAAGGAAATTATAGCTGGCTGACTCAAGATGGTGGTCTGGTTATTCTTAATAATGGGATAGAATTTGCAGCCACTTATTTTATAATGCTTCTGGTGCTGTTTTTCATCGGTGGCGGAAGATATTTCAGTGTGGATTACTGGATCAGAAAACATTTCATGCCTGAGGCAAGCAACTAAATGGATACAATCAACAATCAATACCCTGTGCAGGGTGCCGGCATAGGCCTGCGCCGTAGTTTGCTGGATGAATTCCTTGAACAGGATTCAATTCCTGTCGACTTCATGGAAGTTGCACCGGAAAACTGGATTGGCCTGGGTGGTCGTTTTGCTAAACAATTCCGGTATTTTACTGAACGTTACCCTTTCAACCTGCACGGGCTGTCTCTGTCAATCGGAGGCCCGGAACCGCTTGATCTTACCTTTATCAGGCAAGTAAAACAGTTCATGAAGGAACACCAGGCTCGTTGTTATAGCGAACATTTGAGCTACTGTTCAGATGATGGTCATCTCTATGACCTGATGCCAATTCCGTTTACTGAGGAAGCCGTGCATTACGTTGCTGACCGTATCAAACAGGTACAGGACATCATTGAGCAACAGCTGGTTATCGAAAACGTTTCTTACTATGCAGCACCCGGCAAAGAGATGAATGAAATCGATTTCATCAAGGCCATACTCGATGAAGCTGACTGCAAATTACTGCTTGATGTTAACAATATCTACGTCAACTCAGTCAACCATTGCTATGATGCTGCTGAATTTCTCCGCTCGCTACCAGGTGAACGTATCGCTTATGTCCATATTGCCGGGCACTATAATGAGGCAGATGACCTGATTATTGATACCCATGGCGCAGATGTTATCGACCCGGTCTGGACATTGCTTGATGCGGCCTATCAACATTTTGGTGTACTCCCTACTCTGCTGGAAAGAGATTTCAATATTCCTCCATATAAGGAATTAATGAGAGAAATCAAACAGATCAAAAAACACCAACAACAATACGAAAAAACTGCTGACAGCGAGGCATACCATGCTACAGCCTGAATTATTGAGAAAACAACTTTTTCAGTTCGCTGCCCACATTCGCGACCCAGATAACAGCCCGGCACCGGATGGCATCGAAGACAGGCGTATGGGTATCTACAGAGACCTTTTCTTCAACAATGTTAAGGGCTTTCTTAACAGCACTTTCCCGGTTCTGAAGAGTCTCTACGAAGAAGATGCCTGGCTTGAACTGGCGCGCAGCTTTTATGCCCTGCACCATTGTCAGTCACCCTATTTTCTGGAAATATCACGCGAATTTATTGACTATCTTCAGACAGAACACACGTTGAGGGACATTGACCCGCCTTTTATGTTTGAACTGGCACACTACGAGTGGATAGAGCTGGCCTTATCAATTTCACAGGAGAACCCCGATCTGCAGCAGATTGATACAGAATCATCACTACTGGATGGCCATCCCGTGATATCACCACTGGCATGGCTACTGACCTATTCCTGGCCCGTACATCAAATCAGACCCGATTTCCAGCCTGAGCAACCTGCTGAGCAAACTGTCTGCATCATTGTTTATCGGGATACCGATGATGATGTTCAGTTTACAGAAATCAATCCCGTCACAGCAAAATTGTTACAACAACTCGAGCAAAATGATGCGCTTAGTGGTGCAGACGTGTTGAATGAAATTGCTAAAGAGTTGGGCGTTGCCAATCCAGAGCCAATACTACAAAGTGGCCTGGAAATCCTTGAAGGACTTAAACAGAGAGGCATTATCCTTGGTGCAACCCGGAGCTGACTAGGGGTTGGCTATCTGGTCAGCATTATCTTCCCGGTTTTTATGCGTTACATCCAGATAAAGGTTATAACTGGCAATCAAAAATGGAAATGAGTTTGACAATATCCCGACGGAATCGTTTTTGCCAAAAATAAAGTAACTAAGTAGCATCAAACTACCGGCAATGCTCATGTACCAGAACAGACGTGGCATCACAACCTTGCGTGAACGGCGAGAGACCCACAACTGCACAAACCAACGGCTGGCAAAAAGAATCACGCCAACATAACCTATAATTTTCCAGGGCGTGATGACCAGGATCATCCCAAAAATTTCAATGATCGAAATAGTATTATTCATCTACCTACTCTAGTGTCTAATGTGTGTCGTCATCTGAGTCCTTAATGACGACAGGATGTGTCGTGCGTGATTTAAGCCAGATTACACCCATAATATCGAAAATACCCACCCACAGGCGATCAAAAAAACCATAGTGGGATGAGCCAAGCTGTCGCTCCCGATGATTCACCTCGACAGACATCACTTTGCCACCCCCGTTAATCATCATCGCTGGTAAAAAACGGTGTAGATGATCAAAAAATGGGATAGCCAGATAGGCCTCTCGACTAAAAACTTTTAGGCCGCAACCCGTATCAGGTGTATCGTCATTCAGCAACCATCCACGTATTCCATTAGCTAGCCGTGAGGATACGCGCTTGATATATGTATCCTTGCGCTTTTTGCGGTATCCATTTACCAGCACCACGCCAGAATCTGCATGTTTTTCGAGTGCCTGATACAGCGCCGGGATATCAGCAGGGTCATTTTGCCCGTCGCCATCCAGTGTAGCAATAACCGAAGATTTAGCCTGATTTATGCCTGTCCGAAGCGCGGTACTTTGACCTGTCCCCATTTTATGGCTAATAACATACAATAACGGGAATCCTGCACGGTATTCTTCAAGAATTTGCAGTGTTGCATCGCTACTGCCATCATTGACATAGATCAGCTCATAATCAAGCACACCATCCAGAGACTGCCTGATTTCCTCAATTAGCAAGCGAATATTTTCCTCCTCATTCTGCACGGGTATTACTACAGAAAGATCTGGCATTTGTGGTGTACTCCTTAGGGAACCTCTGATCAATTATGCCATATCTCTGGCTTACAGGCTGATTCACAATCAAGGCGCTGCTTTGAAAGCATGCCTGGGGGCCTGGTGAAAATCTGCAACGCTGAGTGTGAATCAGCCTGTAAGCCCCCGAGGGCGAGACCTGAAGCGCACATCTACGGCATTGTGCTTCTTGCAATGGACCGGGCCATTCACTGCAAAGCACGCTTTGTAGCTGCACGCTTCAGGTCTCGCAGAGACATAGCATGTGATCAGAGGTTCCTTAAATCAATTTAGGGTATTATAAACAATACACCGAAGCATTCTGGATTTAATCACTTTTCCCAATGAAAAATTATTTTTCCTCCCGGCAACTTGCAAAAGCACTATTGTTACCAATAATGGCTCTTCAGCTAGTGTGGCCTGCCCCGGCTATTGCCGATAAAACTGCCCAATACTCACAGCCTGATATACGTTATATAGACCGCAGCAAAGGAGAACGGAACAGGGCCTTCCCTGTATCACAGCCTGACAATTTCGGTAAAACACATACCGACCCACAGGTTGGCAGTCCTATGCTGTGGCGAATAAAACAGCCGGATACCAATAGCGACATCCGTAGCAGCTACATTTTCGGCACAATACACATAGATGATGAAAAAGTGATGGCAATCCCCGACAGCGTGGTGCGCCGCCTGACTGCAGCAGATACACTGATGCTGGAACTTGAATTAAATGCCAGTGGTTCGGTTAATATACTACGAAAAATGCTGTTCACAGACGGCAGGAACCTGAAACAGGTAATTGGTGAAGCAGAATTCAATGAAGTGGCGCTAGCACTTACTGAATCAGGTAATCAGCTGCCTGGCGATATTCTTTCAGTTCTCAAGCCCTGGGCCGCAATGCTGTTGTTGATCAGACCGGAAAATAACTCAGGAACCTTCCTCGACAAAAAACTCGCAAACATCGCGAGGAATTCAGATATTAGAATAGAGGGACTGGAGACTATCGATGAACAACTATCGGTCTTTGATGATTTAATATTAGCAGACCAGGTGAACCTGTTACGCTCTACCATGAGCACATTAACAGAAAAAAACCAGGCCTATAGAGAGCTGCTTGATGCCTATTTAAGCGGTGATCTGGAAAAACTCGTGCAAGTCAGTAAAGATCAGGAGCCAAAGGACAAAAAGCTTGCTGAACTAATCAAGAGCAGGCTGATTTATGATCGCAACCAGAAAATGTTTGATCGTCTTCAACAACGGCTGCATGCAGGAAATACTTTTATTGCCGTTGGGGCCTTGCACCTGCCCGGTAAACAGGGATTGCTCAATAAACTCAGTCAGGCTGGTTATCGGCTATCGCGGGTTGGGCTGCATGAATAGGTTTTAATTTCCTTAAACTGGGTGGTTCCGCGGTCGTGAAGTATATTCTTTTGTAGGTGCGAATTCATTCGCACAGTTGTGTCCGAATAAATTCGGACCTACAATGTTGCCACCGATATTGCTTTTGGTGCTGATCTTAAAACCCCGTTCAGGCTTGCTGAGACGTACAGATTGAACCAAAAAACTCAGGACAGCTGTCTGAATGGCAGTACAACAATCAGCACTCCATACGCCACAAACACTTACCAGCCGTTTTACTGTCCAGTTCATCCAGCCAGGCTTCGTGCTGAAGCTGCTCTTCATCACTGGCATGGATGATTGGTAAAACAGGCCGATTCGCATCCAGCTGGCGCATGATTTTTTCTGTATGAGCCTGTTTCCCAGGTTCATTTTCCAGAAATAGAGCTGATTGCCCGCCGGTTAAGGCAAGATATACTTCTGCCAGCAGTTCTGCATCCAGAAGTGCCCCATGTAGCTCCCGCTGGGAATTATCAATATTAAAATGCCGACACAGAGCATCCAGTGAATTTTTCTGTCCAGGGCGCATATGCCTTGCCATCACCAGGCTATCAATCACTTCACAATATTTACTGGTATCACCAAGATCCCTGCCTGTCAGCTTCAACTCGGCATTAATAAATCCAACATCAAATGGCGCATTATGAATGATGAGTTGTGAACCCTTGATATAGGCAAGAAAGTCATCAACGATATCTGCAAACTTTGGTTTATCTTCCAGGAATTCATTGGTGATGCCGTGGACTTCTATAGCACCGGCGTCAACCTTTCGATCCGGCTGTAAGTATTGATGCAGCTCATTTCCGGTACGTTTACGGTCAATCAGCTCAACGCAACCAATTTCTATAATGCGATGCCCCTTGTGAGGGTCCAGTCCGGTCGTTTCGGTATCAAGAATAACCTGTCTCATAATTCAGCACCGTTTAACATTTTGTCTATTGCCTCGTTGGCCAGACTATCAGCGATCTCATTCCCTTCTATGCCGGAATGCCCCTTTACCCAGTGCCATTCGATATCATGATGCTCTATAGCCGCATCCAGTCTTATCCATAAATCCTGGTTTTTTACCGGTTTCCTGGCCGCTGTTTTCCATCCACGCTTTTTCCAGTTTGCCATCCATTCCAGGATGCCTTTGCGTACATATTGTGAATCGGTATAAAGATTTATGTTACAGGACCGGGTCAGGCTCTCCAACGCTCTGATCGCAGCCATTAACTCCATCCTGTTGTTCGTTGTTTCTTTTTCAGAGCCAGATAACTGTTTTTTTTTATTGCCATAGGCAAGAATAGCCCCCCAGCCACCAGGCCCGGGGTTACCACGGCATGCGCCATCGGTATAAATAATAACTTCAGACATTATTGTTCACTCTCCCTGTATTTCACACCTCTTTTCGCTACCGGCTCAGCAACATTCAGAAAATCTCTCTTTCTGGCCTTTGCACCAAGATCTATGACTGTCATCCCTACATCCCGTTTACGCGCAACCAGTAGATAAACACCGCCCAGCATAGGCCACCAGCGGTCACCAGCATTCTCCATGAACAAAAATTGCTCTCGCAACTGCTGATTCCGGATGGGTGGAGAATAGTACAACATCATACCGCCACTGACATGGAAATCCAGCAAACTGAGCCAGTCCCTGACTTTGTAGACGGAATAATTATGGCTATTCCATGGAGCATTTGCTCTCGAGAAAAACTTTCTTATCCCCCATAAGCTATAAGGATTAAAACCAAGAATAACCAGGTGGCCGCCACTGACAAGGATGTCTTTACTTTCGCGTAGCAATTGATGCGGGTAATCAGAAAAATCCAGCATATGTGGCAACAGGCATAGATCGACGGATGACGACAGGAAAGGAAGGGTTGGACCCGCATCTATATAAAGAGCCTGCAAGTCATCAAAGGACTCAGATGGAAAAATATCAGCTTTGGGGTTTTCACTGGCCAGCAAAAGAACTTTTTGTTCAATATTGCTCGTCTCAAGGAGTGATGATGTGCCGGCATAGCCATACTGAACAGCAATATCACCTTTGAGAGCAGGTAAAAATTTACTCAGCGCATTCTGCTCGGCTGCAAACAGTGATCGCCCAAGGCCCGTTCGGCACCAATCAGGAAAACTACTCATTTTGGTCTTTTCGTTTAATGTGGCTATACTCAAAGAACTGTAACAATAAATAAAACATGATTGATTACATAATTAAAGCAATATTTATGTAGATTTATTAATTAATTAATCATGTATAAACAATATCTTATATATCATATTTAAATTATTTTCTAGAATATACATGAGAGATAGGATAAACTGCTTAGCACGAATAAAAATATCTGTGCAGTCTATGCTGTTATCAGGTAAATAAATATACCTTTATGATAGCTGAACCTGGACAGTGTTTTGATGAAAAATAATTCCAAAACCCGCACACTAATTACCCTGCTCCTTTCCAGCGTACTTTTTCTTGCTGGCTGTGCAAGCACAAAGACAAAAGAAACACAATCCAGGCGCACAGAACCTGGTCTTACAGAGCTTTTCGGTGGTTCTGACGCACCAGATCAGCACCCATCTGTCCCGAAAACTGTCACCAGACATACCGCCGCACCCAGGGAATACCTCCCGAAAGAGGTCACATTTACTACAGCAGATTTTCCAGATCTGTGGGATCGGATTCGGGCAGGATACGCTCTGCCACCTATAAAAAGTCGGCATATTGCCGAATATGAACGCTGGTATTCATCACGCCCGGAATATATCGAGCGATTAGTCAGAAGGGCAACCCCCTACCTGTATTACATTTCAACTCAGGTAGAAAGTCGCAACATGCCGATGGAAATTGCCCTGTTGCCAGCTATCGAGAGTGCCTATAAGCCGGATGCCCTGTCCAGTGCTAAAGCCGTGGGACTGTGGCAATTTATCCCGGCTACTGGTCGGCACTACGGACTGAAACAGAACTGGTGGTATGATGGACGCAAGGACATTTATTCATCAACCCGCTCAGCACTCGATTATCTGGAGAAGCTGAACAGGGACTTTGGTGGTGACTGGGCATTGACGCTGGCCAGTTACAATGCAGGTGAAGGAACTGTCTCACGTGCAATCGCAGTTAACCAACGTGCTGGAAAACCAACTAATTACACTTCACTCAAGCTTCGTAATGAAACGCGCCGCTATGTGCCCAAGCTCATCGCTCTTAGCAATATTATAAAAGACCCTGAGAAATATGGGCTAAAAATCGCCAGTGTCCCGAATGAACCCTATTTTAGTGTTATCCGCCTGAACAGCCAGATAGATCTTGGTGTCGTCGCAGAGGCCACCAACATCCCAGTCAAAGAGCTGGAAATGCTAAACCCCGGTTTCAAGCGCTGGGCAACCGATCCGGCCGGCCCGCACCGCCTGCTTGTCACCGCATCCACATCAGAAATGGTTGCTGATGCCATAGCCGGTATTCCCCAGCATAAACGCGTACGCTGGGCACACTTTAAAGTCAAAAAAGGTGACAGTCTGGGCCTTATAGCACACCATTATAGACTTAGTGTTGCATCAATAAAGAAAACTAATAATCTGAAAAGTGATCGTATAACTATTGGGCAGGATCTATTGATACCCGTATCCAGGGGCTACCGAAATGGAAAACGTCGCTACCAGGCAACGTCATTCAGCGGTAATAAATCATCAAAAACAGCTAACAATACATCCCAACATACGCCAAAAATCATTTCTGTCAGAAAAGGAGATACCCTCTGGTCCTTATCCAGACGCTACAAAGTAACGCTCAATGAACTGACCGAATGGAACAAAATTAATGCCAGTGATATGTTATTCAGTGGCCAGAAACTAAAAATCTGGCGCTACTGAATCAACCCTCCCCCTTTCAGCCAGGAGATCCTGCAGTTCAGCGTAATATCCCTTCCACTTCTGGCGAGATCCAAAGATAGCCCGTATAATCACTGCTCCAGAAAAAGAGATCTCAGCAGTGATACGGTTAGTACTCCTTTTATTCGCATTCCTTACACTAAGTGCTTGCAACACTCTAGTCAGCTCTGCAACAAAGGACCTGGCGGGCAACCTCAGTATGGCAATTCAAAACCAGAACGATCCTGACACCGTACGTCAGGGTGCCCCTGCCTATCTAATCATGATAGACAGCTTTATTCAGGGATCACCTGACGATGTGGATCTTCTGATTTCCGGCAGCAAATTATATGGCTCCTATGCAAGCGCTTTTACTACCGAGCCGGCACGTGCCAGACGTTTAACTGAAAAATCACGCCAGTATGCCCTGCATGCCTTCTGCATTAAATTACCAAAACTCTGTAATATATCGGAAAACCACTTTCCAGACTTTGAAAAAGCACTGCAGAAGGTTAAAAAAAATAATCTGCCGGTACTCAATACATGGGGAATTGCATGGGCCGGCTGGATACAAAGCAGAACAGAGGACTGGACAGCAATTGCTGACATCCCCAAAATTAAAGCCATCATGCTGCGAGTAGTCGAGCTCGACCCCGGTTGGGACAATGGCAATGCACAACTCTATCTAGGCGTCCTCAATTCCTTCCTGCCTGCAGCCATGGGTGGTAAACCGGAACTTGCAAAGAAATATTTTAAACAGGCCATAAGGTACAGTGAAGGGAAAAACCTGATGGCTAAAACTCTGTATGCTCAGTACTATGCGCGCTTAGTATTTGACAAACAGCTTTACGATAAATTGCTGAATGAAGTTCTGGCTTCCCCTGTAGCCTCACCCGGCATGACACTGGTAAATACACTTGCCCGCGAACAGGCACAGAAGTTATTGAATGAATCCGATGATTTCTTCTGATTCACTCTAAAAACATCGCAAAAAGTAGAAATTATCGATAACACTACACAAAAGTTTTGGAAATACAATATGCCATTTATACACATATCTAAGCGATTCACACAATTTTTTCTTGTTATTGCAATATTTTTATCATTTAGCAACAGCCATGCAATGACATTAAAAATTGCGACACTTGCGCCTGATGGCACTTCATGGATGAAGAACATGCGTGCTGCAGCAAAGGAGATTAATGAAAAAACCAGTGGCCGGGTGAAATTGAAATTCTACCCAGGTGGCGTCATGGGCAATGACAAGAGCGTGATGAAAAAAATTCGCCTCGGTCAATTGCAGGGTGGCGCCCTGACAGGAGGCAGCCTGGCAAGCATCTATCCTGACATGCAGATCTACAGCTTGCCTATGGTATTCAAAAACTATAATGAAATCGATTATGTTCGCCCTGTTTTCGACCCCTTGCTTAAAAAGGGTATGAAAAAAAAAGGATTTACCATACTTGGAATCTCTGAAGGTGGCTTTGCCTACCTGATGTCCAATAGCCCAATAAAGAATGTGGCTGATCTGAAAAAACATAAACTGTGGATACCAGAAGACGATCTACTGGATGATGCACTGTTCAGAAAAATGGGCGTTTATCCTGTTGCCCTGCCGCTGGCAGATGTCTACACGGGCTTGCAAACAGGCCTTATAGACACTATCGGCTCAACAACTACAGGTGCCCTGGCATTTCAATGGCACACTCGAATTCGCAGCGTCACCGATTTTCCACTGGCATATCTTGTTGGCGTGCTGATTGTCGACAATAAAAGTTTTAATAAGATAAACGCTGCTGACCAGAAGATTGTAAAAAACGTCATTGCAAAAACTTTCTCTGCGCTGGATAAAATCAACCGTAAGGACAACAAGAATGCCCGACAGGTTTTACAAAAGATGGGAACAAAATTTGTGAAACCTGATGAAAGCGAAATCGCCTACTGGGATCGTCTCGCCGATGAGGTGATTGAGGAAACAGGCAGCAAGGCAGCCACACCCGAGCTTTATCAAAAGCTGAAAAAAATGCTAGCAAAATATCGTTCAGGTTCAAACTCTTCTGTAGCAAGGTAAACACCCTTGGCTGGATATTTCACGGGGATTCTAATATACGACTTAAGCATATGAATATAATAAAGAATCATCGTATATTAACAAAATTCACCAGGTTCCCAAAACTCTGCATCCCTATGAGATATCCAGTCTAGGAACATTCCATGCTGCAGCGCGGAGTTAAAATTCTTCACAATATAGAAGACAGTTTGCTGGTCATCATACTGCTGTCCATGGTGACACTGGCCTTCAGTCAGATTGTGATGAGAAACCTATTCGATACTGGGGTGTTCTGGCTGGATCCTCTATTGCGGGTTCTTGTACTGTGGACAGGTTTACTGGGGGCTTTGGTCGCTACCCGTCAGGATAAACAGATCAGTGTCGATGTCCTCACCCGCATCTTGCCGGCAAAATTAAAAATTATCAGCAATATCATTACCCGTTCATTTGCTGCGATTGTGTCCGCGATCATTGCCTGGTATTCATTTCGTTTCCTGATTGATGAATGGTATTCAGGTGTAACAGCATTTGCCTCGGTACCCGCCTGGCTGACTGAATCGATTATTCCTTTCGGCTTTGCTGTAATTGCTCTGCGTTATACCCTTCAGGTAGCCGCTCTCCTTATACAGGCATTAAAGGGAGATGATGGTCAGTGATCATCGCTATTCTTCTATTGTTGCTGGCATTATTTGGCGCCCCTCTATTCAGTATAATCGCCGGAGGCGCACTTTGGGGATTTCACAGCGAGGAAATTAATCTTCAGGTAGTTACCATAGAAATATATCGTCTCGCCGAGATGCCGATACTGCTGGCAATCCCATTATTTACCTTTGCCGGCTATCTGCTCGGTGAAAGCCAGGCGCCCGCACGCATGGTTCGAATGGCCCATGCTCTGCTAGGCTGGATGCCTGGTGGGCTGGCCATTGTTGCTCTGACAGCCTGCGCATTTTTCACTGCATTCACCGGTGCCTCTGGTGTCACAATAGTAGCGCTTGGTGCCCTGCTTTATCCAGCATTACAGCAGGCGGGCTATCCAGAGAGATTTAATCTGGGTCTGATTACCACCTCCGGCAGTTTGGGTCTGTTATTTGCCCCTTCACTGCCACTGATTCTCTATGGCGTGGTTGCACAGCAGGCATCATTGGACACCCCGGTAAATATTGATGATCTGTTTCTCGCTGGCATCCTGCCTGGCTTGCTGATGGTCATTTTGCTTTCAGGCTGGAGCATGTGGAAACAGCCTAAAGGCCAGCTTACAAGTAAGCTGGACAGTAAGGAAATCTTTGCGGCAATTCGCGAGTCCATCTGGGAAATCCCTCTGCCTTTCCTGGTACTGGGTGGAATATATGGTGGTTATATCGCCGTCTCAGAGGCGGCTGCAGTCACTGTAGTCTATGTACTAATCGTCGAGGTCCTGATAAACCGTGAAGTAAAAATACGAGATCTGCCTTTAATCATCCGTGAATCTATGGTTCTGGTCGGTGCGATATTACTGATTTTGGGCGTATCACTGGCATCGACTAATTACATGGTTGATGCTGATGTCCCTACCCGTCTGTTTGAAACCATTCGCGCATATATTGATAACAAGTGGACTTTTCTTATCGCACTTAATATATTTTTACTGGGCCTGGGTATGATACTGGATATTTTCTCTGCACTAATCATAATCGTCCCGATCATCTTACCCATCGCCGTCGGCTACGGTATTAACCCGGTCCACCTCGGCATTGTTTTTCTGGCGAATATGCAGCTGGGTTATTTCACGCCACCGGTAGGCATGAACCTGTTCATTGCCAGTTACCGCTTCAATAAACCCGTGATGGAACTGTATATAGCCACCCTGCCATTCTTTTTCATTCTGCTGTTCGCCGTACTGGTTATCACCTACGTTCCATCATTGAGCCTGGTGTTTCTAGGTCCTTAAAAGATAAGGTCAAAAGATTTTTCTGATTTATTCGTCATTGCGAGCGTAGCGCGGCAATCTCTCAATGATTGACCCTAATAAAGAGATTGCCGCGCTACGCTCGCAATGACAGGTTTCTTACAATTAATAGAAATATCCTTGGAACTTGGAACCTGGAGCTTCAATAATCAAATTATTTCATGCGCCAGAACCAGCGCATCTTCACGCCCGTTTGTCCCCGGGTAGTAATCTCTTCGCAAACCTATTTCATTAAAACCCAGTTTGTCATAAAGTTTTATTG
>ENA-ORDP01000075-ORDP01000075.1-marine-sediment-metagenome-genome-assembly--contig:-NODE-75-length-59485-cov-12.976174_pt1 | contig 59485 bp, 45 predicted proteins | sample MGYA00248627_ERZ508539 | MGnify/ENA primary metagenome ERZ508539 (study PRJEB26208, sample SAMN05571518) | marine sediment metagenome | biome: deep sea; feature: Hydrothermal vent; material...
TGTCCATGGTTGAAACCGTGGTGACCCTGAAACCAAAAGATCAATGGCGTGAAGGATTGACGTGGGATGATCTCATCGCCGAGATGGATGCAAAACTGCGCTATCCCGGCATGCCCAATATCTGGTGGATGCCGATCCAGACCCGAACCGAGATGCTGGCTACGGGTATTCGTTCTGCATTAGGTATTAAGGTATTTGGCACCGACCTGGCGACCATTGAAGCAACCGCCGTGGATATCGAAAAGGCCTTGCAGGAAGATGAACGCACCAAAGCCTACACGCGCAGTGCCTTTGCTGAGCGATTGACCGGTGGATATTTTCTGGATTTTGATATTAAACGGGAAAAGATTGCACGTTACGGTTTAACCATAGCTGATGTCGAAGATACCCTTCAGGCTGCAGTGGGCGGCCTGAAGGTGTCGGAAACCATAGAGGGCCGTGAACGTTATGCGGTCAACTTACGATATGCACGTGAGTTTCGCGACAACCCGCAGGCATTGAAACGTGTACTGGTTTCGACTCCCACTGGCGCGCAGATTCCCATCAGCCAGCTAGCCGACATACGCTTTCTGACCGGGCCACCCATGCTCAGAAATGAAGGCGGCCAACTGGTCGCATTTGTATTTGTTGATGTCAATGATATTGGTATTGCCGACTATGTTCGTCTGGCCCGCGAGGTCGTCAACGACAAGGTCAGCATACCGCCTGGTTATCGCATCGCCTGGGCGGGTCAGTTTAAATACTTTGAACGCGCCAGAGATAAATTCATGGTTCTGGTACCACTGACCCTGTTCATCGTATTTTTCATGTTGTTCGTTAACCGCAAATCTATTACTGAGGCTATGATCATTCTATTCGCAATTCCGTTCTCACAGGTAGGCGCAATATGGCTGCTGTACCTGCTGGATTATAACCTCAGTGTTGCCGTCTGGGTCGGTATGATCGCCCTGGCCGGTCTTGATGCCGAGATGGGTATTCTGATGATGTTGTACCTGGGTATCAGTTACACACAAAAACAGGAGGCCGGACAAATCAGGAGCTATCATGATCTAACACAATCGATTGTAGAAGGTGCAGGCCGTCGAATTCGACCCATGCTCATGACGGGTATGGCATTATTTATGGGACTAATACCTATTTTGTGGAGTGATGGTGCCGGTGCCGATGTCATGAAACGCATCGCCGCCCCCATGGTGGGTGGTATCACCTCTGCCCTGTTTATGGTGCTGGTTGTGTTTCCGGCGGTATTTGCGATATGGAAGGGACGTTCACACCATTTTTGAGTAAAAGATTTATGATGCCTATGCCGGATCAAATGAACATGCCCTGGTATATGGGGCGTATAGAGTGGCTGGAAATGGCAGTATTCTGGCTCGCAGTAATAGCTGTACTCATTGTTTTCCTGGCCAGTCTACCTGTTTCCCGGACTCGTACAAAGAAACCTGTTTCAGGCTGGCGCGACTGGCCCGAAGTGAAGCTTGTTATGCTGGCACTGCCGCTCGAGCTGCTGTGGGAGCTCGCACAGTTTCCGCTCTATGATGTCTGGCATCAGAACGACTGGGGTTACATCCTGTATGGTCTGGCACACTGTACACTGGGCGATTTACTGATTCTCCTTGTGCTCTACGAAGTCATCGCCCTGCTTAACCGGAATCGCAGCTGGTACGCAATCAACAGGGTTGCGACCAGAGGTTCGTTATTCACGCTTCTTGGTGCCGGTTATACTGTTTACAGTGAGATCATGAATGTCCGCATCAAAGGCACGTGGGGCTATACGGAACAAATGCCACTTTTGCCCATCGTCGATATCGGCGGTATGCCCTTTCTCCAGTGGTTGCTTATTCCGCCGTTACTTCTGTGGCTGATGCGTATGACTGATACCGGGCAGCAGACACAAACGTAATTTCTGTGAATGATGGAAGTGATCGTAAAATAGTTATCTTGCAGCGAAGAGTCCCGGAATTAACTTCTTACCTGTTGTAGAAACAGGTCTAACTGCGTTTAGGTTAATGCCCTTTATACTGTGAACCCGACGGAGCTATTACAAAGGTGTATCCATTGGCCTGCTGTTAACCATTCTGTCAATGTCAGGATATACAATGGTTGCTTACATGATAACCCCGGCAAAATTCTTTTGTCTATAATGATTAAGTGTGTGAGATTGTTTTAATTTTGCTATGTTTATACAGGTTGTTTTACCTGCCTCGTCAGGAGTGTTGATGCAGTTCATCCAGTGCGGATGAAATTACACGCATTACGGGAACCAAATAGAAAGAATCGTGCAGAGGCCTCGGGATTAAACATTAATAGAATAAACGTGACCTTTTTGTCGGTTTTCACAAATACGTATGAGTAAAAAAGTATAAAAAAACTACTCAAAACACTACATTATTACTATTAATAACATGTAATTATGGATGATTATGGTAGTATTTACCTAAATATACTCTTTCATCCTCTGTAGATCAGATATTCCTTTCCCGTCTGTTTAGCCCTGTACATAGCACTGTCAGCATTATGGATAAGGGTTTTTGGTTCAACTCCATGTTGGGGATAGATCGCTGCGCCGATACTGAGATGGATACTCAGAAATTCTCCGTCTATTAAACATGGCTGGGTGAATATATTAATAATTCTTTTCAGAATTTCCTCGACTTCATTTTCCTGTGCCTCTGGCAGTATCACGATAAATTCATCACCACCAATGCGTGAAACGGTACCGGTATTTCTTGTGACATCAAGAAGTCTGCCAGAAACTTCCTTAAGAATTCCATCTCCGGCAAGATGCCCTTTTGTATCATTTATTTTCTTGAATCCGTCCAGGTCTATCAATAGCAGCACAACAGACGATGAATTTCTTTCTCCAACATGCAGTGCATTTTGTAACCTGTCTTCCATCAGGGCCCTGTTTGGTAATCCTGTCAATGGGTCGTGCAAGGCCTTGTTCTGAAGCTCGGTTTGTCTTTCCTTGATTTTCTCCTGCATTAGAATAAAGGCCTGTTCAAGCTCCTTCATTTCACGTACATGGGATTCGGGTTTTATATTGTCATGTTTATGTCCCTGGGCCTCATTAAACAATGCCTTGGACAGGTTATAAACCGGCCCCAGTATTGTTCGCTGAAGAATATAATATCCTGAAATTATTATCAAAAAGGCCATAATAGAAAATAACCACAGTACAGTACTGATTTTTCCTGCAATACTGCCCATCATTTCCATATCCTTTAAAGAAGTTGACTCGATAGCCAGATCAATTTTAGCTAATATATCCCAGATATTTACGAATTGTGGCTGAATTCTGTTTTGCAGATATGGAATATCAGTGCGCCATTCATTACTTAGATATGAAGTACGCACGTATATATAGGCTGTATGCCATGTATCCGCTGATCTCAACATTGTTTGTACCGAGTCATTCGCCTGTATATAAAATGACATTTTTTCAGATAATTTTTGCAGGATTACAAGATCTTCTTTAATCTGTTCAAATAAGATATCAACATTTCCAGCCTGCAATACCAGCCCCTTCTCAGTGCTGCTGAAAGCACCAAAGCGGTTTGCTATAAAGACCCGGAAAGCCCCTATCATTCTGATCCAGTTATCTGATAGACGGTCAATAATTTTATATAATTTATAGTTGTCAGCAAGGCTGTCTACTTCTATTTCATCCAGTGCAAGTGTTGCAGCAGTTTGAAATGAGTTACTGGCAGGTAACATGACGTCATTCATCGTTGCCATTGCCGGGTACAGGCGCACGGGGTCTCGTCTGATTTTAATCAATGTTTCAAGATCAACGCCCAGCTTGTCTATTTTTTCCTTAAGCAGCTTTTCTTTTCCTGAATTGACAATATTCTTCAGTTTTGACGCCTGCATGGATGCCCTGCTGACCATATTTCTGATCTTTTTGTCCAAAGGTGCATCAGGTGAGATCATGTATGCCTGCAATGCATTGTTCGCTTCCCAGAGTAAAAAGCGTGTTCTCTGAATAACGTGCTGTGACTTAGTTCGCAGTACAATATGCGAAATAGACTGATTCTGAACAACGTATGTATGATGACTTGACCACAATGCAACTGAAATGATTACGGCAACAAATACAATTGCCATGGACAAATACCGTCCAAGCAGACTATGCGATACAAATTGTTTAAATAGATTACGTTTCAAAATAGCTATATGATCCTGGATACATGGTGAAATAAAAAACGCGATTGTTTATTATCAGGGCTAATTATTTCCATATAATTAACTTGACAGACGTTAATTACAATTTAACGGCCGTATCCTGAATTACTTGAGTCCAGAAGGTAAGCTGCTACAAATATTCATTATTATTAATTTGATATATCAATATGTTAAAAAGACATCCTCAGTTTCCACTTGAAGAGAACATACTCTATTTTAATCATGCTGCCGTATCTCCATGGCCACTTTGCAGTGCCCACGCCATTATGGAATTTACCAGGCAAAACCTGCATACCGGTTCAAAATACTACCTCAAGTGGATGGAAACCGAGCAGGAGTTACGCGAAATGCTGTGTACCCTGATACATGCGGGCTCAAGTGACGATATTGCGCTACTTAAAAATACATCCGAGGGCCTGTCTGTTATCGCTTACGGGCTGGACTGGCAACCCGGCGATAATGTTGTCATCCCGAAAAATGAGTTTCCATCCAACAGATTTGTCTGGCAATCACTGGAGAAAGCCGGTGTTGAGACTCGGGAAATTGATATACAGTCTGCCGAAGATGCAGAACAGGCACTGATTAATGCCCTGGATTCGAGAACACGTGTTTTATCGGTCAGCGCTGTCCAGTATACAAATGGTTTCAGGCTGGACCTTGAAAAACTGGGTAATTGTTGTGAAAAACTGGATACCTTGTTTGTGGTTGATGCCATACAACAGATCGGCGCACTGGAATTCGACGTTTCTGGAATAAAGGCTGATTTTGCCGTAGCAGACGGACACAAATGGATGATGGGGCCTGAAGGACTGGCCCTTTTTTACAGCCGCCCTGCTTCCCGAAATTTATTAAGCCTCAATCAATATGGCTGGCGCATGGTTGAAAACCCGACTGACTTTCAGCAAACCGGCTGGACCGTTTCCCATACTGCCAAACGGTTTGAATGTGGCAGCCCCAATATGCTGGCCATCGCGGCACTCAACGCCAGCATCAAGCTGATAACGGAAACAGGTATGCGGACTATTCATGAAACAATATTAGATAATACACGTAATATCATTGATTTTATTAGCAATAATAATAACTACCGTTTATTGAGTAGTTCGGAAGCAAACAGACTTTCGGGAATTGTTACCTTCACCCATAAATCCATTGATAATGCTGATCTTTTCAGAAGCCTGACCGACGATGGTTTGCAATGCGCAGAGCGTGGTAACGGAATAAGGCTATCCCCCCATTTTTATAATCAGAAATGGGAATTTGGTTGCCTTTTTGACCTTTTAGTATCCCTTTGAATAGTCTATATTTTTACAGGATACACTAATAATTTTACTGATAAGGCCGATATCATATATATAGTAAGGCATATGATACCTGACCACGAACCCAGTCGGTATTGAAACGTTCATCTATAGACAGGGTCAAAGCTATCAGATTGTAGTGATAACATTTTTTTAGTCGCCCGATTGTTACTGGCCTCACAGGAAGTTCACTGATATGGGACTTAAATGGCTTGAGCATAAGATTACGCGTTGGCTGACCAAGGATCATCCCAAGGTCGAAAACACGCATATGTGTGACTATGAACAACTGTCCTATGAAATTAAACCCTGTGATGTACTCCTGATTGAAGGTCAAAGTCATGTCAGTCATGTTATAAAAGGCATTACGCAAAGCCCGTGGACGCATGCCGCTTTATACATAGGTCGCCTGAGTGATATACAGGATGAAGACACGCGTAACAATATCAAGAATCACTTCGATGGTGACGAGAACAAACAGTTAATCCTTGAGGCATTGATGGGTGAAGGAACCATCATTAATGCCCTGGACAAATACAGCCAGGATCATGTCAGGATCTGCCGCCCAAAGACACTTTCAAGACAGGATGCATCACGGGTCATCGCCTATACGACCCGTCGTCTCGGTTGTGATTATGATGTAAGGCAATTGCTGGACCTTGCCCGATTCCTGTTCCCCTATGGGATATTGCCCAGAAGGTGGCGTTCATCTTTGTTCCAGCATAATGTGGGGTCACCGACCCGTGCGGTCTGCTCCTCACTGATCGCAGCCGCATTTTCATCGGTACATTTTCCGATTTTACCGGTAATAGAAAAAAGTGATAACGGCAAGATAAAATTGTACAGAAGAAATTTTCGCCTCTATACCCCACCAGATTTTGATTATTCACCCTATTTTGAAATCATCAAATATCCCTATCTGGGTCTTGAAGAAATCGCTATATACAGAAAACTACCATGGGATCAGGATGGTATTATCTGTAATAGTGAAAATGACTGCTATATTCCTAAAGATTATATTCGTATTAATGAAAACGACAAGGAAGCGGAATCATCTGTTTTATCACTTAAAGATTACCAGGCTATCAATGCAATCAACACACGACTGAAACATGAATCCTGACCAGAAACCAAAGAGGCACGTATCATGATATGGGCATCAATCATTATTGCAACTGGCATTATATGGACACTTTTTTATTTCAAGTCCCATGAGATTACCTGGGCGGTGCTGGCAGCAGGTGTATTGTCGATATGGACATCACTGGATCCGGCTGGCAGGGTTCCCCAGAGTATTACATGGGCCATTTTTTTCATTCTGGTTACCCCGCTCGTATACCGGCCACTGCGACGGAAACTGATCAGTAACAGAATATTCACAATTTTTTCGAAAATGATTCCCACCATGTCTTCTTCTGAAAAAGAGGCGCTGGATGCAGGCAGTGTGTGGTGGGATGCAGAGTTATTCAGTGGCAGGCCGGACTGGAATAAACTGCTGCAGAGCAAAACACCCGAATTGACAGATGAAGAAAATAATTTTATCGAAGGGCCGGTGGAAGAACTGTGTACCATGATAGATGACTGGCAGATCACACAGTATGAGTATGACTTGCCCGAAAATGTCTGGAAATTTATCAAGCAAAACGGTTTTTTTGGCATGATTATACCGAAGAAATTTGGTGGCCTCGGCTTTTCAGCACTGGCCCATTCTACCATTGTTATGAAAATAGCCAGCCGAAGTGTGACTGCAGCAGTAACCATTATGGTTCCCAACTCACTCGGTCCTGCTGAACTGATACTTCAATATGGAACAGAAAAACAGCAAAATCATTACCTGCCGCGGCTTGCCAGGGGTGAAGAGATCCCCTGCTTTGCATTGACCGGCCCGGAAGCCGGTAGTGATGCCAGTTCCATGCCGGACACGGGAATCATCTGCAAATCGGATTACAACGGAGAAAAGGATATTCTGGGAGTCAGATTAAACTGGGATAAACGCTATATTACTTTAGGCCCGGTCGCGACACTTCTCGGACTCGCATTCCATATGTATGATCCTGATGGCCTGATAGGGGATCAAAAGGATATTGGCATCACACTGGCGCTGATACCGACTACGATTGAAGGCATAGAAATAGGTCATCGACACTTCCCTCTCAATATTGCTTTCCAGAATGGCCCAAACCGTGGCAAGGATGTATTTATACCGATGGATATGTTAATCGGTGGACAGCAGCGCGCAGGTGAGGGATGGAAAATGCTGATGGAATGCCTGGCAACGGGTCGGTCTATTTCTTTACCGGCACTCAGCGCGGGAGCAGGTAAACTTGTCAGCCGGGCAACCGGGGCCTATTCGCGTATCCGCAAGCAATTCAATATGCCGATAGGAAAATTCGAGGGTGTCGAGGAGGCACTCGCCAGAATTGCCGGTTTTACCTACCAGATGGATGCAGTTCGTCAGGTCACAGCCATTGCAGTTGATGAAGGTGAAAAACCTTCCGTTCTTTCTGCCATAGCCAAGTATAATCTGACAGAAAAGATGCGCACGGTTGTAAATGATGCCATGGACATACAGGGTGGTTCTGCCATTTGCATGGGTCCCAGAAATATCCTTGGGCGAATCTACCAGTCCATACCCATCAGTATTACCGTTGAAGGTGCCAACATACTTACACGCAGCATGATCATCTTCGGGCAAGGCGTAATTCGCTGTCATCCCTATATACTGGATATTATGAATTCTACCAGAATCGATAACACCGGCCTGGCCATGAAAAAATTTGATCGACTGTTGTTCCGGCAGATTCGATTTGTCTGCAGTAACGTCGCACGAACACTGTTTACCGGACTAACCTGTGGACGCCTGATACGCACACCGGAAAATGGCCCGGAAAAATACTACTACCAGCAGATTTCGAGGATGAGTTCTGCATTCGCGCTGTTGGTGGATACCTTCATGCTGACCCTGGGGGCACAATTAAAGCGCAAGGAAAAGGTGTCTGGAAGACTGGCCGATATCCTGAGTGAATTATATATTTCCTCTGCTGTCCTGAAACACTATAAAAACCAGGGATCTCACCCGCAAGACCTGCCCTTGCTACGATGGTCATGTGACACGTCATTGAACAATATCAAACGCAGCATAGAGGATTTACTGGGCAATTTTCCGATTAAGCCGCTGGCCTGGTTACTGAAACGACTCATATTCCCGGTGGGGTCCCCTTACCCGCCTGCAACTGATAAAACAGGGGGCGAAATAGCACGCATGCTACTGGAACCCTGCCCTTCGAGATTTCGCCTGACCCAGGATATCTATATACCACATAATACGGATGATCCTCTGGGCCGTATCGAATCGGCACTGTCAAGGGTTATTGCCGCTGAACCCGTGGAGGCCTATATTCATGAGGGGATCAAAAAAGGTCTACTGGAAAAATCCCCGCATAATACGTTACTGGAACGTGCTGTAATCCAGAGAATCATTACCCCGGAGCAAGCAGAAATTATCAAGGCCGCTCAATATGCCCGACACGATGTCATTATGGTGGACGAATTCTCGGCCGACTTCAAAAAACACTTTGACCCGGTTACAGAACCCCTGAAGGAAGACGTACCACCCGTAACAACCACGCAGGAAAACGCATCGTGAGGTCAGCATGAAGACGGCAAAAAAAGCATACCAGGGTAAAAGTATTTATATTATCGATGGTAGCAGAACACCCCTGTTGAAATCGAAAGCCACACCTGACAGCTTTAGTGCGTCTGACCTCGCCGTTGCTGCTGCCCGAAACCTCCTGCTCCGTCAGAATTTCAATATCAAGGACATTGATGAAGTTGTCTTCGGTTGTGTTATGCCGGGCCCGGATGAGGTAAATATCGGGCGGGTTATTGCACTCCGGCTGGGTTGTGATGTCACCACAACAGCGTATACCGTGCAGAGAAACTGTGCTTCAGGCATGCAGGCACTGGACAGTGCAGCACAGACTATCAGTCTGGGTCGTGCCGACCTGGTTCTGGCAGGCGGCACAGAATCCATGAGCCTTGCCCCGGTACTCTTTAGTCAGGCCATGGTAGTCTGGCTTTCAGCATGGAGTCGGGCCAGAAAGTTTTCAGGGAAAATGAAAGCACTCAGCAAATTCAGGCCGGCCTATCTTACCCCGATCATTGGATTATTACGTGGGTTATCGGATCCGGTTGTCGGGTTATCCATGGGCCAGACTGCCGAAAAACTGGCGCACCGCTTTGATATCAGCCGTCAACAAATGGATGAATATGCACTGCAAAGCCACCTGCGTCTGGCGCAGGCCCATGATGAAAACCGCTTTGATGGTGAAATCGTCGCCCTCTACGACAAAAATGGAAGACACTATGTTACCGATACCGGATTGCGAAGAGACAGTTCACTCGAACAGCTGGCAAAACTCAGACCGGTTTTCGATAAAAAATTCGGCCATGTAACAGCGGGGAACAGTGCGCAAATAACAGACGGGGCTGCATGCCTGATTCTGGCCAGTGAGGCCGCCGTGAAAAAACATAAGCTCAAACCCATAGGCAAGATAAGGGATACTCAATGGGCCGGCCTGGATCCTTCACAGATGGGCCTGGGCCCTGTACATGCCATGACGCCGATCATGAAACGTAACAAGCTGGACATAAGTGATATAGACTACTGGGAGCTTAACGAAGCCTTTGCAGCACAGGTTCTGGCCTGTCAGAAGGCATGGAATGACAAGGACTATTGCATATCCGGGCTTGGCCTTAAGGAACCCGTGGGCCTTATACCGATGGATAAACTGAATGTCGATGGCGGTGGTATCAGTATTGGCCACCCGGTTGGTACCAGCGGTGCACGGATTGTCCTGCACTTGCTGCGAACCATGCAACAGCGTGAAGGATCCCTTGGAATGGCAACACTGTGTATTGGTGGTGGTCAGGGGGGAGCCATGTTGATAGAAAAACTTGAAGGTGAGCAGGATGACGAATAAAACATTCCATCACTGGAAGAAGGTTGTAGATGAAGACAACATCGCCTGGTTACACCTGGACAGGGAAAATGCTAACGCCAATACACTTTCATCCGAAGTGATGAAGGAGTTTGAGCAACTGCTTGAGCAGCTTGAGCAGCATGTATACAAAGGTGTAGTTATTCTTTCTGACAAGAAAAGTGGCTTTATCGCAGGTGCAGATGTCAATGAATTCCTTGATATGACAGATGAAGACAAGGCCTTTGAATATGTGGAATATTGCCAGTCATTATTTAATCGACTCGAACAACTTCCTTGCCCGACAGTCGCCCTGATTAATGGCTTTTGTATGGGCGGCGGCACCGAGATGGTGCTTGCATGTAATTACCGTATCGCTGAAGATGAATTAAAAACACGCATTGGCTTACCTGAAATAAACCTGGGTATCCACCCGGGTTTTGGCGGGGTTGTGCGCTCGACCCGGTTGCTGAGCCCACTGGCAGCAATGGACATGATGCTGACAGGCAGACCATTGAGTGCAAGGGCGGCACTTCGTATCGGACTGGTAAACTACGTTGTGCCCGACAGGCACATGGTAAATGCAGCGCGTAAAACAATCCTTCACAGACCCAGGCCCGTTAAAGCGGGGATGATTAAAAAATTATTGTCTCATCGGATTATTCGTCCACTCATTGCGCAGCAGATGCGCAAGCGTGTCATGAAAAGAGCCTCGAAAGCACACTACCCTGCACCGTATGCACTGATAGAGTTGTGGGAAAAATATGCCGGTTCATCACAAATGATGCAACAGGAGGCGCGATCAATATCAAAATTGATTGGCACAGACACTGCACAAAATCTGATACATGTTTTCTTCCTGCAAAATGGCATGAAAGAGACAGGGAAAGAGTCACCCTTCAAGGCAAGACATGTTCATGTTATTGGAGCAGGTATAATGGGTGGCGACATTGCTTGCTGGTGTGCGCTGAAAGGACTGACTGTAACCCTTCAGGACCAGTCACCGGAAAGGATCGCACCCGCCATTAAACGCGCTGCCAGGTTGTTCCGGAAAAAACTGAAAATAAGACATCGGGTCACCGCTGCTATGGACAGGCTGATACCGGATCCCGACGGTTATGGCCTGAAAAATGCTGATGTCATCATTGAGGCCATTTTCGAAGATCTGAAAACCAAGCAGGAATTGTTTAAAAAGATAGAGTCCGCCGCAAAGCCGGATGCCCTCTTTTGCACCAATACCTCCAGTATACCCCTGAATGAGCTGGGTAGTGTGCTGGAAAACCCGTCCAGGCTTGTTGGCCTGCATTTCTTTAACCCGGTTGAAAAAATGCAGTTGATTGAAATTGTTCATGACAAAGACACGAATGAACAGGTCACCAGGGATGCATCATCCTTTGCAACCCAAATCGGGAAATTGCCACTCAAGGTAAAAAGTAGCCCCGGCTTCCTGGTTAACCGGGTACTGATGCCTTACCTGCTCGAGGCGGCCTTTATGGTACAGGAAGGAATTTCCCCCACCTTGATCGACAAGGCTGCACTGGATTTTGGTATGCCAATGGGTCCCGTTGAACTGGCCGACAAGGTTGGGCTGGATATCTGTCTTTCTGTTGCAGAGATTCTCACCAGCAGGTTAGGTGGAGAAATACCTGATATTTTACATGATCGTGTCTCATCCGGTAACCTGGGCATCAAAACTGATCGAGGGTTCTACGAATACCGGAAAGGAAAGCCCGTAAAGGTTAAAGCGGAGGGACAGAGTATTACAATAATTACGATACAGGACAGACTCGTTTTTCGCCTGATGAATGAAGCGGTAACATGCCTGCGTGAAGGTGTGGTCGACGGTGAAGAAATGCTGGATGCCGGTATTATATTTGGCACCGGTTTTGCCCCTTTTACGGGAGGTCCACTGAAATATCTGCACACACTCAAACTGGAATCGCAGAAAAAACGTTTTGAAGAACTGAACAGTAAATACGGAGGCAGATTTGTCATGGATAAGGGCTGGGAAAAATTACTCTGTTAAAAACGGGAATTATATGAAAACAGATTATATTAACCTGGAATCTGTCAATAGTTTACGCGAATTATTCAGGGTAAGGGCAAAACGCTCTCCAGAGGACATCGCATACCATTATTTTTCAAAAAAAACGGCTGAGTGGAACAGTATCAGCTGGCAGGAGTGTGATGTACAGATCACAATCTGGGCCAATGCGCTCAGGGCAGAGAACCTGCAGCCGGGTGAACGTGTCGCCATACTTGTCAAGAATTCCCTCGAATGGATATTCTTCGAACAGGCCAGCTTCGATTGCGGATTGACAGTGGTACCTCTTTATATAGAGGACAGAGGTGAAAATCTGGCCTACATCATGCAGGATGCAGAAGTAAGGTGTTTGATAATCGGAACCGGTTCACACTGGAATAATATTCAACCAGTACTGGACCAGCTCGATGCAGTAAAAAGAATTATCAGTGTAGAGCAAATAAGCACTTCTACAAGTGATCCACGCTTGATCTTTTTGCCGGAATGGCTGGATCAGAAAGCCGATAATGGTCATTCCACCCCGGTAGATCGCCATGATCTTGCCAGCATTGTTTACACCTCAGGCACAACGGGCAAGCCCAAGGGTGTCATGCTTAGCCACGAGAACATAATGCAAAATGCCTGGGCAGGTATTCATTGTGTGGATATATTCCCTGATGACCTGTTTCTGTCTTTTTTACCACTGTCACACATGCTTGAAAGAACCGTCGGGTATTATATGCCTGTGATGAGTGGTGCCAGGGTGAGTTTTGCACGCTCGATTGCAGAACTTGCTGAAGACTTCATTACCCAAAACCCGAGTGTACTGATTACCGTACCGCGTATATATGAGCGTGTTTACCTGAAAATAAATGAAGCCCTTGAGCATAAAAGCAAGCCCATCAGAAGCCTGTTCGAATATGCACTGGAAACAGGCTGGCAACACTTTCAGTACACGCAAAAACAGCGGGGGTGGAACAGTCGCTTCCTGCTGCTTCCTTTTCTTGACTTACTGTTTTTCAGAAAGATACGCAATAAGTTCGGCACACGTTTCCGTTTTGCCATATGCGGCGGAGCCCCGCTGGAATTCGATGTGGCACGAATGTTTATCTCGATGGGCACTATCCTTTCACAGGGGTATGGCCTGACAGAATACAGCCCGGTTATCAGCTGGAACCGGCTTGATAACAACGACCCGCGCAGTGTCGGTGAGCCTTTGCCCGGCGTCGATATCAAGGTAGGTGATAACCAGGAACTGCTGGTCAAAGGAAAAAGTATCATGCAGGGATACTGGAAAAATGAGGCTGCAACAAGAGAAATTATAGATGAAGATGGCTGGCTGCATACCGGCGACAAGGTCAGTCTGGTCAATAATAAAATTTATATTACAGGTAGAATCAAGGACATTATTGTACTTTCTACCGGTGAGAAAATATCTCCTGTAGAAATAGAACAACAAATCATACTGGACCCCCTGTTTGAGAATGTTATCGTCATCGGTGAAAAAAGACCTTTCCTTGGTGCACTGGTCGTCCTCAATCAGAAGATCTGCAATGAACAGACAGGAAAGAACCAGGACCTGACAAAGGTACTACTGGAACATATTCAGGGCAGGATGAGCAACTTCCCCGGGTATGCGAGAATTCATAATGTAGCCGTTAGCCCGGAACCCTGGACCATTGATAATGGATTGCTGACTCCCACCCTCAAGACACGAAGAGAATTTATCATTGAACGAAACAGGGATCTGATCGAAGAGATGTACAGAGGACATTAAGCAGGTTTTATCCTGTAAACAGGCGATTGAAATTTTCAGTTGTGATTTCGGCCACTTCTTCAAAAGAGAGACTGCGTAGCGCCGCTATTTTTTCGGCAACGTGCAAAACATACGCCGGTTCATTGGGTTTTCCCCTGAATGGCATCGGTGCCAGGTAAGGAGAATCTGTTTCAACCAGGATTCTGTCCAGTGGTACTTTTCTGGCTACATCCCTCAGCGATTCTGCACTGTTAAATGTCACTATTCCTGAAAAGGAAATGTAGAAACCAAGGTCCAGCGCCCGTTTTGCTGTTTTCCAGTCTTCAGCAAAACAATGCATAACACCACCCGCTTCTTCTGCCTGTTCATTTTCCATGATAGTCAATGTATCTTCCCTGGCATTGCGGCTATGGATAATAAGCGGCTTACCGGTCTGTCTGGATGCCTCGATATGCACACGAAAGCGATCGCGTTGCCAGTCCAGATCGCCGTCAGAACGAAAGTAGTCGAGGCCGGTTTCACCAATGGCAATGACTTTTTCGTCCTGTGCCAACTTTACCAGGCCTTCTACCGTGGGTTCTTCGCACTCACTTTGGTTCGGGTGTACACCAACCGATACCGATACCTCTGGGTATGGCCTGACCAGCTCCAGCATGGCGGGATATGCCTCGAGATCGATCGAAACACACAACAGTTGTCCGACATTATTTTCTTTTGCCTTTTTTAGTGCAACATCCAGATCACCATCATATTTTGACAGATCAAGACGATCGAGATGGCAATGGGAATCAACCAGGTACGGGCGTTTGTTCATGGAAACGAATTATAGAGGATTATGATGTTTTATTAAATGCAGGTTTGGTAGTGTTTCCACCTGAATGAATACAGGGAAGGCATTTTCTACTGTATTTTACCCTTTACCCCGCTACATCGTATGAGTCGGCCGATCAGCTGTCAGGGCACCCGCCAGGTATGTTTCAATCTTGTTACGTGCGCCGCCGTTGTCCTGATTACTGAACTGCACACCGATACCGGAGGCCCTGTTACCCTGGGCACCTTTTGGTGTAATCCAGACGATGGTCCCTGCTACCGGCAGTTTTTCAGATTCATCCATCAGCGTTAACAGCATGAAAACCTCATCCCCCAATTGATAGTTTTTATTCGTGGGGATAAACAGCCCGCCATTCTTTACAAACGGCATGTAGGCCGCATAAAGCGCACTTTTATCCTTGATTGTCAGGGAAAGAATGCCCTGTCTTCCACCGAGTCCACCTGGTTTTTTCATGTCCTTACCTTGTCTTTATCCAAGTAATAAAAAGATCTTCCAATAGTAGCTGCACATTCACCTGTGTAGTCATTTGTTGCACACCGGACTGGCATTTATCAAGAAATTTAAACAGATTCTTCAAGTCTAACTGCTTGGCCAGAGGTTGCAAGTGTTCGCTACTGTCGTTATTAATCAGCCGGTCCATGCCAACTGCTGATTTCAGTCGAATCAGATCCATCACCCATGTCATCATCCAGTGGATACAATATTCCGGGTGCTTCTTCTTCCATATATCGGCCATTTCCAGTGGATTCTGAATACCCTGCTTTAATCCCGTGAATTCTTTTATGAACACCCCCCGGTCTTCCAGCCTGCCCTCGTTAATACAGGCCAGTGCCTCCAGGGGCGCACCTTGCGCCAGACCCAGTAAAAGAGGGAAGTCGCTATTAACATGATGATTTTTCAGCCATTCTTTTGAAATTTCAAAATCAGGGGCCTGAAAAACCACCTTCTGGCAACGGCTGCGTATCGTGGCTGGAAGGGCACCAGGTCTGGAACAGACCAGCATGATGACGGTATTGCTTCCGGGTTCCTCGAGGGTCTTCAAAAGGCCGTTGGCCGCATTGATGTTCATGGCCCCGGCGGGGTTAATAATGGCGACACGATAGCCACCCAATTGTGGCTTTCCCGCCATGACATCACACAGTTTCCGAATCTGGTCGATTTTAATGGTCTTGCTGTCCTCTTCAGGTGTGACAACATGCATATCAGGGTGTGTTCCTGCCTTGAGTAGCAGGCATCCCTTACACTGGCCACATGAATGGCCCTGCTCATCTGGTTGCCGGCATTGAAGCATACTGGCAACATGCCTGGAAAATTCAAACTTGCCCAGCCCGTTAGGGCCAGCCAGCAGGAGGGAATGTGGTATGTTGCCCCGCCTGTACCTTTGGTACACCAGATTCCACTGTTGTTTCTGCCACGGGTATATGCTCATTATTATCTATAATAAAAACAGTAAGTAATCATCTTTAGTTAAAGTATATTATCATATAAATTCATCGAGTACTTTATGGAGTTGCTGGCGAACCTCCTCCAGGCTGACACTGGCATCGACTACACGATAACGGCCCGGTTCCTTACGTGTGCGCTCCAGATAACCCTGCCGGACCCGTTCGAAAAATTCTATCTGCTCTTTCTCGAAACGGTCAGGCTCACTCCTTTCCCCTGCCCTTTTCATACCGGTTTCAACCGGCAAATCCAGAAAGATGGTCAAATCAGGCCTGAGTGTCCCCTGTACCCAATTCTCCAGAATGGCTATTTTCTCCGTCGGGATCCCTCGCCCGGCCCCCTGATAGGCGTATGTGGCATCGGTAAAACGGTCACAAAGGACTGTCACACCCTGTTCAAGGGCAGGTATGATTTTATTGTTTAAATGCTCGGCCCTGGCCGCAAACACCAGTAATAACTCGGTGTCTGGAGACATACCATCGTACTCATGCCCAAGCAGGATCTCCCTTATGTTTTCTGACAAGGGGGTGCCTCCAGGCTCACGGGTTTGCAATACCTCCAGACCGGCGTTGACCAGGTAGTCATTTATGAAGCCAAGGTTGGTTGTTTTACCTGCCCCTTCTGAACCTTCAAGTGTTATAAACTGTCCACGCATGTTTTACCTGTTATTGAATTTACTTTTTATCGGCAACCGGGCGGGATGAGAAAGTCCTCGTCCTGTCACCTTTCAACTGATAGCGTATCACAGCTTCATTGTGTTCCTTCAGTGTTTTTGAAAAATGATGTTTGCCATTTCCCATGGAGACAAAATACAATGTTTCCCCTTTAGCAGGATGCAGTGCGGCATGTATCGCCTCTGCACCGGGCATGGCGATAGGCGTTGGGGGCAATCCTTTGCGAGTATAGGTATTGTATGGATTGTCTTCGCGCAGGTGCTTCCTTTTGAGGTTCCCCGTATAACGTTTTCCCAGACCATAGATTACGGTTGGGTCGGTCTGCAACCTGATTTTCCTTTTTAATCTTCTGATGAATACCCCGGCAATCTCTGCATACTCGTTTTTTTGCGCCGTTTCCTTTTCAATAATGGAGGCCAGTATCAGCGCCTCATAGGGCGTCTTTAGTGGCAGACCTGCACTTCTCTTGTCCCATGCTGCATTTAGATAGCGATCCATATGGTGATAGGCACGCTTCAGAAATTCCACGTCGGTCGTGTTGGCCGGGAACCAGTATGTATCCGGAAAAAATCTTCCCTCCGGATTCCCCTGTTGTCCGATGGCCTTCATTATTTCCTGATCCGGTTTAGCTGATATTGTATGCCGCAGTTGTTTGTGACCGTTGACTGAAAACAATAAATCACGAAAGGTCTTGCCCTCGATCAATGTCAATGAGTACTGCTTGACCTTCCCCTTGACAAACTGGTCCAGTAAATCATCGGGGAGTGTCCCTTTATGGATTACATATTCACCCACCTTGATTGATTGGGCAAGACCACGCATTCTGGCCCGCACGACTAAAAAACTGGAGCGGGTCAGTAGTCCTCTTGTAGTCAGCTCCTGTGCAATATGGCGCATGCTGACACCTGGCTTGACTGTATATTCCACAGCATAGCCACTGATCTTCAATGGTGTCGCCAGGAAGCTTTTATACAGGCTGTAGGCATAAAATCCATAGGCAGTCACGACGAGTAATGTCAGTACTGCCAGAAATGACCATTTCTGATCAAGAATTTTTCTCAGGAATTTATTCATATCGGCTAATGTTACTTTCCAGGGAATTCATGATCATTCTGGTCTGTACAAATGAATCAAATTGTTTATCCAGGTATTTTGCTACCGGAAACACCATGAATATGCTGTTACATACAAACACTTCGTCAGCCTCGATAAACATCGTATGACTGATATCAGATTCCTGTGCAGGCATTCCCAAACCATCTGCAATATCCATTACAATATCACGCATAATTCCACGTATACCGCTTTTTGCAAGAACGGGTGTGTACAGTTTACTGTCGATGAATACGAAGATATTCGAACGGGTACCCTCAATAACCAGGCCGTTATTATCCAGCATCAATCCTTCGGCATAATCCGGTTCTGCCCACTCTCTTTGCGCCATGACCTGCTCCAGACGACACAGGGTTTTAAGGCCCGCCAGTAATCTGTTATCTGTAACAGGGGTAGTGCACTTGTACAAATTAATGCCGTGTGTGTAGTATTCTTCCGGAATTTCGGGCCATCGATGAAATGAAACAATCCTTCTTGTCACACATGTGTCGTCAGGTTTGTAGCCCCTGCCGCCGCTACCCCGGGTCAACATTATTTTTATTATGCCCTTTTCGCTACCCGCTGTTAACTGCGTGCATTCTTCGAATAATTTTCTGCCGTCCGGTTCCTGTAAACCGAGCACCCTGCACCCCTTTACCAGGCGGTCAATGTGACTTTGCCACAATATGGGTCTTCCATTTTGAATTTTTATTGTCTCGAAAAGACCGTCACCATAGGCAAGCCCCCTGTCATCTGCGGGGATGGTGTTCTCACTTTTTCCGTCAATCAATATCATCACTGCTGTCCCGTTAACTTTATGAAGCACATAATAATGTGAGGACATGAAACCGGTAAGCCGGATCAAGACACGCAAAACATGCCATCCATGGCGGCTCGGCTGCCGCATCCGTGCGGTAGACGGTCTTGATCCGGCTTACCGGTTCCATATCCGGATTGCGGCTTAGCCCGAAACGTACTTGCCGCTTACATTTCAACTGTATTCGTTACATGTTAACGTGACAGTTGTGCAATATCATGATTCTTTCAGGGACAGGGCCATCAGTAAACCACGGGCCTTGGCCCTTGTTTCTGCCAGCTCGCTTTGCGGGTCCGAATCATAGACAATGCCTGCACCGGCACGAATAGAAAGCCCATTATCATCCACCACCAGGGTCCTGATCAAAATATTCAGGTCCATTGAGCCATCAAGATTAACATAACCAAGCGAACCGGTGTATGCTCCTCTCGGCTGTTCTTCAAGCTCGGCAATTATCTGCATGCATCGTACCTTCGGGCATCCGGTAATGGTCCCGCCCGGAAAGACTGCACGAATGATATCCGCCGGGCTTGTTCCTTCACATAACTCTCCTGAAATATTTGATACGATATGGTGTACATGTGTATAGGATTCCAGTGCCATTAATTCATCAACATCTATGCTGCCGGGTTTACACACCCTCCCCAGGTCATTCCGCTCAAGGTCAATGAGCATAATATGTTCGGCCTGCTCTTTAGGGTGTGCCATTAATTCACTGGATAATCGCTCATCTTCCTCAATGTTTTCAGAGCGGGGCCGTGTGCCTGCGATGGGCCGCGTCTCGATTCTGTTGTGCTTTACACTAACAAGCCTTTCCGGGGATGAGCTGATAATGGTGAAATCAGGCAGGGCAGCAAATGAAGAGAACGGGGCCGGGTTATTTAATCGAAGTTTTCTGTACAGGTTTCGGGCGGAAAATCCTTTTTCAATACCGCCCTTCCAGAGCCGTGACAAATTTACCTGAAAGACATCGCCATCTACTATATATTTTTTTATCCGATCAACTGAATTACGATAAATGGATGCGTCTTCTTCATCAAGATAATCTATTTTTATTGGCTCAGACAGTGCCGGACGCGTGCATTCAACAGACTGAATATCCTTTTCCATATCGGCAATCAGGCCGGTGTGTTCATTTTCTGCAAACACATAAATCTCTGATTTTACATGGTCCAGAATAACAGCTGCAGGGCATCTCACCGCGTATGCCATGGTACAGACATCATCGTTGCCTGGCAGTACAAGACTTTTTTCAATCTCGCCAGCCATCTCGTATGCCAGATAAACAAACCAGCCGCCATGAAACGGGAGTCGGGTATCTTCTACTGATTGCCTTGTTTCATTATTAAACCAGTAGTCAAATGATGACAGGAAATCATGGGACCCATCCATGCAATAGCCGTGTAACTGGCCATCGGATGTCAGTCTTGATGTTTCCCGGGGGAACGCAAATAAAATATCAAATTGTGACTGTGCAGTACCAGATGCAACACTTTCCAGCAGGAAAGGATAACGATCAGGATTGTGTTCGTGCAGTCTGAAAAGATCGATATTGGCAGGCCGGGTACGGTACATACAATAGCCATGAAGGTATGTTAATGATCAGATTTTCCTGAAAATAATTGTACCATTGGTTCCACCAAAACCGAATGAGTTTGACAGGCAGATATTCACTTTCATTTCACGGGCGGTATTGGCTACAAAATCCAGATCGCATTCCGGATCCTGGTTATCCAGGTTAATCGTTGGTGGCACAACCTGATCTCGCAATGTGAGCACACAAAATAATGCCTCAATACCACCGGCCGCGCCCAGCAAGTGCCCTGTCATTGACTTGGTTGAACTGGTAGCAAGCTTGTAGGCATAATCGCCAAAAGTGCCTTTGATGGCCTGGCATTCTGCGGCATCTCCGGCAGGTGTCGATGTGCCATGTGCGTTGATATAGTCAACATCTGTCACATTGATGCCTGCATTACGAATTGCATTGTCCATGCAGCGACTGGCACCCTCCCCGCCGGGGGAAGGATTGGTCATGTGGAAGGCGTCACCGCTCATTCCAAAACCAATCAGTTCTGCATAGATTTTTGCATTGCGTTTTTTTGCGTGTTCGTATTCTTCCAGTACCAGTACACCGGCACCATCACCCAACACAAAACCGTCGCGGTCCCTGTCCCAGGGTCGGCTGGCGGCCTCGGGATCGTCATTACGTGTTGACAGGGCGCGTGCGGCGGCAAACCCGCCCAGCCCGGTGGGCGTGGTTGCCATCTCGGCACCGCCTGCTACCATGATGTCTGCATCACCATAGGAAATAATCCTGCCGGCCTCACCTATATTGTGTGTTCCGGTCGTACAGGCAGTTACAATGGCAAAATTGGGCCCCTTGAAACCGTATTGAACAGACAGGTTACCCGAGATCATATTGATGATACTTTGCGGAACAAAGAAAGGGGATATTTTTCGTGGGCCCCCTTTCAGAAAATTATCATAGCCCTTTTCTATCGATGAGATACCACCAATGCCAGCACCGATGGCAACACCAATGCGATAGGCATTTTCTTCAGTTACTTCAAAACCGGAGTCTTCTATTGCCTGGCTGGCGGCCGCCATACCATAGTGGATGAAGGGATCCATTTTTTTGACATCTTTGGGTTTGATGTAATCTTTTGCATCGAAACCGATGATCCTTCCACCGAACCGTGATGAAAACTCACTGACATCAAACTCGGTAATACTGGATATACCGCTTTTTCCAGCCAGGATGTTATCCCATGCTTCAGAAACAGAAAGACCAACAGGAGAGATAACACCCAATCCTGTAACGACGACACGCCTCTTTGACAAAATGAATTCCTCTTGGAGAAATAAAGAGGTCGCTCAGCTTGAGCGGCCTTCAGTTATTTTGATCAGGTATGACTGGTTACGTAATCAATAGCCAGCTGGACAGTGGTAATAGTGGCCGATTCCTCATCAGGAATTTCACATTCAAATTCTTCTTCCAGCGCCATGACAAGCTCCACAGTATCCAGAGAGTCGGCTCCCAGGTCATCTACAAAAGATGCGGCGTTAACGACTTGATCCTCATTGACTCCCAGCTGTTCAACGATAATCTTTTTAACGCGTTCTTCTACTGTACTCATGTTTACCTTCCTCTTGTTTTGTTTTTACAGCTATTTCTTGCCCCTGCGGCGGGTATTTTAGTGAAATCGACAACATTATACCAGCTAAATAAGTGCTTTTATTGTAGTTTTGTGTTGTTGAAAAAATACATTAAATATCATTAATAACATATAGTAACAGGATATTTATAATAAATTACATTAAATATTGCAAATATTTATTTATACCCGTCTAGTTCATATACATGCCGCCATTTACATGAATTGTCTCACCAGTGATGTAACCTGCCCCTTCTGATGCCAGAAAAACGACCGCTGAGGCGATCTCGTCTACCGAACCCAACCGGCTCAACGGTATCTGGTTCAGCAGGGCAGATTTCTGATCATCAGGCAGACCACGCGTCATATCAGTGTCAATAAACCCGGGGGCGACGGCATTGACGGTAATGCCCCGGGAACCGACCTCACGGGCCAGGGCCTTGGTAAATCCTATCATACCGGCCTTGGCCGCTGCATAATTGGTCTGCCCGGGATTGCCTGATAATGCAACCACCGATGAAATACTGATAATGCGACCCTTACGGGCCTTCATCATGGCACGCAGGCAGGCCTTGCTAAGACGGTAGACCGAGCTCAGGTTGGTATCAATAATGGAATTCCATTCATCTTCCTTCATGCGCATCAACAGGTTGTCCCGGGTGATGCCCGCATTGTTGACCAGAATGGTGGGAACACCAAATTCAGTTGTTATGGCCTCCAGCACTTGTTTGATGCTGTCCGGCCGGGTTACATCAAGAACCAGACCCTTTCCTTTTATACCCGGATCACCCAGGTAGGTGGTGATGGCGTCGGCACCTGCCGGAGTGGTGGCGGTTCCGATAACCGTCGCGCCTTTATTGCCCAGTTGCGTGGCAATGGCCTTGCCAATACCCCTGCTGGCACCTGTTACCAGTGCTATTTCATCTTCCAGATCCACATTTTTCTCCGAGTGATATTTATCCTGCCTGTTATCCGCCCTGCGCAACAGAGAGTGATTCCGGGTCAAAAACAGGCAAGCCTTTTATGTCTTTATCGATCCGTTTGCATAAACCCACCAGCACTTTTCCCGGCCCGCATTCGATAATTTTATCAACTCCGCCTGTTTTCATGTGCCGGATCGTTTCAACCCATCGAACAGGGTTATATAGTTGCTGTTTCAATACCTGGCGTATTTCACCGGCATCCATGTGTGATTTGACATCCACATTATGAATAACCGGTATGGCTGGGACGCTGATCTCAATGGTTTCAAGTCTTTCAGCCAGTTTCCCGGCGGCAGGCACCATCAACTGGCAATGGGAAGGCACACTGACCGGTAACATCAGGGCCCGTTTTGCGCCGGTTTCTTTCAATACATCAATGGCACGTTGAACGGCTGTCTTTTGTCCGGCAATGACCACCTGACCGGGCGAGTTGAAATTTACTGCCTCAACAATTTCATGCTGCGATGCCTGTTCGCAGGCCCTGATAACACTCTCATCATCAAGGCCGAGTATCGCAGCCATTCCCCCCTCACCTTCAGGTACGGCCTCCTGCATCAATTTACCACGTTCAGAGACCAGCTTGACAGCATCTGCAAACTGTATCGCACCGGCACAGACCAGGGCCGTGTATTCTCCCAGGCTGTGCCCGGCCAGAAATACCGGACGCCCGCCCTGCTTTTCATTCCAGATATTCCATGCGACCACACCGGCCGCCAGCATGGCCGGCTGTGTGATTTCAGTCTTGTTAAGGGTGTCTGCCTCACCATCAGAAACGATTTCCCATAAATCATATTCCAGTGCTTCTGATGCCTGTTGAAAAATATTTCGGGCAGATTCATATTCCTCATAAAAGGCCTTCATCATTCCAATCGACTGTGAACCCTGACCTGGAAATACAATGGCTAGTGACATGGATAGTGACTCTCGAATTATTTAATATTTTATCAACACAGCGCCCCAGGTGAACCCGCCACCAAAGGCCTCAAGTAAAAGTGTTTCACCTCGTTGGATGCGTCCATCCCGAACAGCAGTATTCAGTGCAAGTGGAACCGATGCAGCCGATGTGTTTCCATGTTCACCAACCGTAACAACGACATTGTCCATTGACATCCCCAGTTTTTTTGCAGTGGCATTGATAATCCTGATGTTGGCCTGATGGGGTATTAACCAGTCTATGTCGCTCTTTTGCATATTATTGGCGTCCAGTGTTTCATCCACAATTCGCCCGAGTGTGTTGACCGCCATCTTGAAAACTTCATTGCCTTTCATTTCGATGAAGGCAGGGTTTTCGTATCCTTCAGAGACACCTGCCGGGACGGTCAGCAAATTTTCATATGCACCATCGGCGTGCAGGTGTGCAGATAAAATACCGGGTTTATCGCTGGCACCAAGAATAATCGCGCCTGCGCCATCTCCAAATAATACACATGTTGTCCTGTCTGCCCAGTTTACAATTCTTGAAAGTGTTTCTGCACCAACAACCAGGACATTATTTGCGGCCCCCGTTTGTATAAATTTTTCTGCAATACTCAATGCGTAGATAAAACCGGTACAAACCGCCTGCACATCAAAGGCCGCACCGCCATGGATACCAAGGCGTTGTTGTAACAGGCAGGCGGTACTTGGAAAAATACGGTCAGGCGTTGTTGTGGCCACGATAACCATATCGATATCTTCCGGCCCGAGACCAGCCGTCTCCATTGCCTGTCGTGAGGCTTTTTCTGCAAGATCACAGGTGGTTTCTGAATCTTCAGCAATATGACGTTTTTTTATTCCGGTGCGGTCCTGTATCCATTGGTCAGATGTATCTACCTTTTTTTCCAGGTCCGCATTGGTGACAACATTTTCCGGCAAGTATCCACCCGTACCTGAAATTCTGGCGTTTCTCAATCTTGCTGCCTCTTGATAAGTAATGACTCAAGGTGATTGCTGATTTTTTCAGTAACCGCCTTGCGCGCTTCAATCAGTGCAATGTTAATTGCATTTTCAAATGCAAGTATATCTGCACCACCATGACTTTTTATCACAATACCCCTCAAACCCGCCAGACTGGCACCATTATATTGCCTGGGATCTATCTTTTCCCTGAATGCTTTTAATACGGGTAAAGTCAGCATGCCAACAAAACGTGTCAGGATATTACGGTTGAATTCCTCTTTCATATAGTAGCTAACCATCTTGGCCAGCCCTTCGCTGGCCTTCAATGCAACATTGCCGACAAAGCCGTCACAAACAACAACATCTGCACCGCCCTTGAAAATATCATCGCCCTCAACAAATCCAATGTAATTAAGTTCACTCTCGGAAAGTAACTGTGCCGCTACCTTTACGGTATCATTTCCCTTCGTTTCCTCTTCACCAATATTCAACAGGCCAACACGGGGAGACTCAATATTGTCGATGGCACTGGAAAGAACCGAACCCATAACCGCAAACTGGAAAAGGTGTTCAGAGGTGCTGTCTATGTTTGCGCCGAGATCCAGCACATGTGTATGGCCTTCTATGGTAGGTAATGCAGATATAATGGCCGGGCGGTCAATCCCGGCAAGGGTTTTCAATACGAAACGGCCCGTTGCCATCAGTGCGCCGGTGTTACCTGCACTGACACATGCATCGGCAATGCCGTCTTTTACAAGGTTTATCGAGACCCTGATCGACGAGTCTTTTTTTCCACGTAATGCCTTCGATGGCGGTTCGTCCATTTCCACAACCTGCGATGCATGATGCACTTGCAGGTTATCGCCTTCGGATGCCCCCAGTTTTTGCAGGCGATCTCTCAACTCATCTTCCAGCCCCACAAGCACAAGGCGAACACCTTTGTGATTTTTAAGAAAATTTATCGATGCAGGAAGCACCACTTCCGGGCCAAAATCACCACCCATGGCATCCAGTGCAATGGTGTATTCCGATTTCATAAAATTGTATACGAGTCCATATTAACGACAAAGACCGCAGTGAATCCCTTTATACATTGGAAACGTCTGCAGTCTTTACATGAACAGCAGCGCCACTACAGGCACATACCGGATGTAATTATTTCTTGCCCGCTACGATCTGACGACCACGGTAGTAACCATCCGGACTGACATGATGTCGTATATGCGTTTCACCCGTTTCCTCATTTACAGACAAGGTGGTTGCGGTCAATGAATCATGTGAACGGCGCATACCCCTTGTAGATGGTGTTCGACGACTCTTTTGTACTGCCATGACTGATACTCCCGATATTAACTATCAATATTAAAATCTTTCAGCACCTCAAACGGACCGGGTTTACGATCAGCCTCTGAATCCGGTACTGCTCTTTTATCAAGCAAAAACCCGCTTGCATTACATTCCTCAGGTTTATGCATTTCGACTATGGATAAACCCAGTATGAGTTCATCCTCGATAATATTGATCAGTGCTGCCGGTTCACCGGTAACAATAATTGTATCAATATCATCTGGTATCCCTTCTGTCTGATGCCCGGATGCAACCAGCACCAGCTTAAATAAAACCTCGTGATCCCTCAGTATGGGCTCCATACAGCGCTGGCATGGAATCCGTATCTGCCCTGATGCGCTTCCTTTCATGTATGGCGTGTTATCATCATCCATACCAAAGCTCACCTTTACATCAAAACCGCCTTCATTTCCAGCCAGGTAGTGAGACAGCCGCTGCAAGCGATCAACATTGATTATGCCCTGAAACTCACAGCCTTTTCTGGCAGCCTGTATCAGATCAATGTACTCCGGGATCGCCTCCGACATAAGGCGTGTATATTAGCCGCGAAACCCTTTAGTGTCAAAATTAAATGAACAAAATCCTTGTTTTTTCAATAATATCCTGCACTGGTTTCTTGACATATGGCGCACTTTTGCGTAGATATTTTGATGAGAACTGTCATCTCTTGAACCAGAAAGGAAAAATAGCGGTTTGATCAAAAAAATACTCATTGCCAACCGGGGTGAAATTGCCGTTCGGATCGTACGTGCCTGTTCCGAACTGGGTATTACTTCTGCTGCGATCTACACTGAACCGGACCGCCATTCACTGCATGTCAAAAAGGCCGATGAGGCCTACAATCTGGGGCCTGACTCGCTTGCCGGTTATCTGAATGCACATCGCATCGTTAACCTGGCCGTTGCCACCGGTTGTGATGCACTACACCCAGGCTACGGATTTTTATCGGAAAACCCGCTACTGGCCAGTATCTGTCAAAAACGCAATATCCAGTTTATCGGGCCCGATGCCAGCGTCATCAGGCACATGGGGCACAAAATCGAGGCCCGCAAGTCCATGATAGAGGCCGGTGTACCGGTCATACCCGGTAGTGAAGGAAACCTGAAGGGTGTTGACGAGGCCCTCGAGCTGGCATCCCGTATCGGCTACCCGGTCATGCTGAAGGCCACCTCCGGGGGTGGAGGACGGGGTATTCGGCGCTGCAATCATATCGAAGACCTAAAGAAAAACTATGACCGGGTGTTGTCCGAGGCGACAAAGGCCTTTGGAAGTGCCGATATATTCATGGAAAAATGCGTCGTTGACCCCAAACATATCGAGGTACAGATACTGGCCGACAAACACGGCAACGTCATCCACCTGTTTGAACGCGACTGTTCTATCCAGCGCCGGCACCAGAAACTCATTGAAATTGCCCCATCCCCCCAGTTAAGCCCGGAGCAGCGGGATTATATTGGTGCCCTGGCCGTAAAGGCCGCCAAATCAACAGATTATACAAATGCCGGTACGGTTGAGTTCCTGATGGATGAGGATGACCAGTTTTTTTTCATGGAAATGAATACCCGATTACAGGTCGAACATACCATCACTGAACAGATTACCGGTATAGATATCGTCAAGGAACAGGTCAGGATTGCCGCAGGCCTGCCATTGAGTTACACGCAGGACGAGGTTGTGCACAATGGCTATGCCATGGAATTCCGCATCAATGCCGAAGATCCACAGAATGATTTTTTGCCCAGTTTCGGGCGTATCACCCGTTACCTGTCGGCCGGAGGCCCCGGGGTACGAACCGACGGGGCCATTTATACAGGTTATGACATACCGCCCTACTATGATTCGATGTGCGCCAAGCTGATCGTGTGGGCACAGGAGTGGGACGAGCTGCTCTGTCGTGGTACCCGTGCCTTGAAGGATATTGTTGTCTACGGTGTAAAAACCACGATACCCTATCATCTTGAGATACTGAAAAATCCATTATTCCGCTCTGCGGAATTCAATACCGGGTTTGTCGAGGCTCATCCGGAACTGGTCAACTACGTCAAGCATAATCCACCCGGTCGCATGGCCGCGGTGATTGCCGCCGCTGTTTCAGCACACATGGGGCTGTAACCGGGGGTCTGTCATATTTCAGGTGTTTGCAGTGAGAAAAGACCGTTTTGGGTCATATTTTTCAATTATTTGAGGTGAACGGTCGGCCCTTTTAAAGAAAATAATCGGAAAATCTGGCCAAAACGGCTTTTTCGCAGTAGATTTATCCTGAGTTGGACAGACTCCCGGTATTGATTTGGACTTAAAAACAAGGAATGATTCACAAATGCCCAAGATCGAAATCACAGACACTATACTTCGCGATGCGCACCAATGCCTGATTGCAACACGCATGCGAACAGAGGATATGCTGCCTATTTGCAGCAAGCTGGATTCTGTCGGTTTTTGGTCACTGGAGGCATGGGGTGGTGCCACATTTGATGCCTGCGTCCGTTTTCTCAAGGAAGACCCCTGGGAAAGACTGCGGAAGTTACGCAAAGCCCTGCCCAACACACGCATCCAGATGTTATTACGAGGCCAAAACCTGCTGGGTTACCGTCATTACTCTGATGATGTTGTCCGGGCCTTCGTAAAATTGTCTGCCAGCAATGGCGTCGACGTATTCCGTATCTTCGACGCCATGAACGACCTGCGCAACCTGAAGGTTGCAATCGAGGCTACTTGTGAAGCCGGCAAGCATGCACAAGGGGCAATCAGCTACACAACGAGCCCGGTGCATAACATTGCGGCCTTTGTTGAAATGGCGAAGAGACTCCAGGAAATGGGTTGCCACAGTATTGTCATCAAGGACATGGCAGGCCTGCTCACACCGACCATCACCGAGGAACTGGTCAAGGGTCTGGTTAATGTTGTTGATGTTCCTTTGCAATTACATTCACATGCGACATCGGGCATGGCGGACATGTGCCAGCTCAAGGCAATTGAAAATGGTTGCACACATATCGACACAGCCATTTCATCTTTCTCAAATGGTGCCAGCCACCCACCCACCGAAACCATGGTGGCCGCATTACGTGACACAGACTACGATACAACTCTCAACCTTGAGCTGTTGCAGGAAATCGGTATGTACTTCCACGAAGTACGTAAAAAATACCATCAGTTTGAAAGTGAGTTCGCCGGTCTGGATACACGTGTACAGGTTAACCAGGTACCGGGCGGCATGATATCCAACCTGTATTCACAGTTACGTGAACAGGGTGCGTTACCCCATATGAACGAGGTACTCACTGAAATCCCGAAGGTCAGGGAAGATCTCGGTTACCCGCCACTGGTCACACCCACATCACAGATTATCGGTACACAGGCCGTATTGAATGTACTGACCGGTGAACGCTACAAAACGATTACAAACGAAGTAAAACTTTACCTGCAAGGTCGATATGGTAAGGCCCCCGGCTCAATCAACCCGGTGGTCAGGCAGCAGGCCATTGGCAATGAAGAGGTTATCGACTGCCGCCCTGCTGATTTACTCGATAATGAAATGGGCAGGCTGACAAATGAAATAGGTGAAATCGCCAAATGTGAAGAAGACGTTTTAATCTATGCCATGTTCCCGGAAATCGGCCGGGAGTTTTTGCAGGCGCGTGAAAATAATAACCTCGTACCGGAACCTCTCGAACCACCACAAGCCTCTAACGGCCCTGGTAACCCTGCCCCGGTGGAATTTAATGTTACGCTGCACGGCGAGACGTACCATATCAAGGTAACCGGCACCGGACACAAAAATAGCGAAACACGACCATTCTATGTCAGTGTCGACGGGATGCCGGAAGAAATACTGGTTGAAACGCTCGACGTGATTGCACCCGAAGGTAGCGAAGATCAATCGGCCGGTTCTAAAAGCAGTAAACGTCCCAAGGCCACCAAACCTGGTCACGTCACCACCTCCATGCCCGGCACAGTTGTCGATGTTCTGGTCAACGAGGGTGATACCGTCAGTGCCGGTGACGCGGTGCTGGTCACCGAGGCAATGAAGATGGAAACCGAAGTTCAGGCGCCGATTGATGGCAAGGTTATCAGTATCAATATAAGTAAGGGAGACAGCGTCAACCCGGATGAAATCCTGGTTGAACTGGAATAATTATGTCAAGCCACCTTCCCCTGATTTTGGGATCGACCTCACCCTTTCGTAAGGATATCCTGAAAAAACTGGTCATACCTTTTGAAACAGCCGCACCCGATATCGATGAATCTGCTCGTGACAATGAAACACCACAGGAACTGGCATTAAGACTTGCCGAAGAAAAGGCAAAGGCCGTTGCAAAAAATTATCCCGGGCATTTAATTATAGGATCAGATCAATTGGCTGTGGCAAATGGCAAGATCCTGGGCAAACCCGGCACACATGAAAATGCAGTCAAACAACTCAGCGAAGTATCCGGTCAGACCATAAATTTCTATACCGGCCTTTGCCTGCTCAACAGTCAGACCGGAAACCTGCAGAGCGAAGTGGTTCCATATGATGTCGTGTTCAGGGAACTCACACCGGAAGAAATAGAAAACTATCTGCTAATGGAAAAGCCCTATAACTGCGCGGGTAGTTTTAAGTCTGAAGGACTGGGCATTATCCTGTTCGAAAAGCTCGTCGGCGATGACCCGAATACTTTAACAGGGCTGCCTTTGATACAACTTGTGAAGATGCTGAAAAATGAAGGTGTCTCTGTTCTTTAAAATTGTCATCGGCCCTGGATTCATACTATATGTAGATTCATTGCTGTCACGTTAACCCATGACGAATGTAGCTGAAATGTAAGTGGCAAGTGCGTTTGGGGCTAACCCGGAATCCGGACATGAAACCGGCAAGCCTGATCAAGACACGCAAAACATGCCATCCATGGCGGCTCGGCTGCCGCGTCCGTGCGGCAGACGGTCTTGATCAGGCTTGCCGATTCCATGTCCTCACCTTGATATGTGCTTCATTAAGTTAACGGGACAACCGGGTGGTATAGATTAACTTTTCCAGCAGGTGCTGGTTGAACTGTTGCCGGATGAATCCGTTGCGCTTCTGGTGCTGGCCTGGTTGATCGATACTGTACGACAGCTTGTATCGTCTGTCTGTCCACCCTTGGATGTTGCCGTCGCCGTGGCGGTAAATGTCGCGGTGGTGGCACTTGGTATCGTTATCGCGAAAAACCCGTCCCGGGTATTCTTGCAACTGCACATACTCAGATTACTGCCTGTACAATTGGTGTCCACATCACTCTGGGTTGCATACGAGGTGTTTTGTGTAAACCAGCGTTCCTGCGCAACGGCACAGGCGAGTACGCCGGCCTGGCCATCACTGCGATGTGAACGAAGAATGCTGCTACGATAAGACGGGTAAGCGATAGCGGCCAGAATGCTCACGATCACAATCACGATCATTAATTCTACCAGAGTAAAACCACTTACCTGTATTCGTTTATACATAACTCTTGACCTTTTTCAATTATCAGTTCAGTATCTCGCGCCAGCTCTGCCTGCCACTGGACAGAGGGGGCGTTTTAGCAGACGTACTCCCTACAACCCCGGTGGAACTGTTGGTAATAATTTTCAGTGTGCCGGATGGCTGTGTGCCGGCACCGGAATGCGTAATCGGTGAGGACGCCATGCCTTGCCCGACACTGAGCGATTCGATGGATAACTCTGCACCACTCAGGGTAACCAGTGGGTTGGTTCCAAAGGATGCAAATGCCTCGGCCGTGCCTGTTTTCAGACTGACAGAAAACAGGTTGCTGGAGCCCTCCGGTGTACATACGTTGGAAGAAGGTGTGTAGTCAGTATAGAACAGTGTCCTGTTGGCACGAGCTGCCATAGTCAGGTTACGCGTACTCGGGGCAGTACCAAAGGTACTGAAGTTTCTATACCAGCCCGCCGTGTTATTCTCGATATGCAATTCGAGATCATTGAATGTCGTGAGCGTACTCGGCGAGATCGGTAACACACTGCCTGTATCCTGTAAGGCACCACTGGTAAACACGCGCACACCTGTGATATTTTGCAGCGTAGCTGGTGTGCTGACAGACAAATCCGTATATGTCATCAGGCCGGATACCACGGGTTCCTTTATGCCAAGATACACCTGCTGGGTGATGTCACTGTTATCGGTCGATGAAAACAGCCTGCCTGAACCAACGTGGATCCAATGTGCATTATTGTTATCGGTACTTAACAGTGGTGCAGCAGAAATCGGCTTGTTGGCATTATACAGCCTGGGCAGACTGTCATCTGTCATTAGCAGGCGGAAGATACCACCTTCACTGGCCGCACTGCCAGCCTTGCCGATGGTGCCAAAGTATACAACATCATCCTGATAGTCATTATTCCAGTCGACCTTGTTAAGGCCACCGACAAAACTCCAGCTTTGTCCGGTACTCTTGCCATTTGTGAAGCCGCTGGCATAACCTGCACTGACCGATTTTTTCGGATCACCCAGATTGTATTTATAGATTCGGGCAACCTCGGAAGAGGCATTACTGGTGACACTGGTGATACCTGTTTGTGCATTGGTCGGGCTGTCGTTTGGTCCGGGTCCGGAGCCAAACACCAGGTACCATTCGTTGGTCATAGTGGAAAAAGCCTTCCAGTTACCGGTTGACGAGGCCGCACGTTTTTTCACCGCAACAGGTCCACTGGTTGTGAAACCGAGGTTGGTATCGGTCAACTCTGCCAGTACTGTTGGCGGGCTTTCAGGATCAGTTATATCCAGTACAATATAGGCCGAGCCCGTTGTCCAGTCATCGGTGCTATCGCCGTTGGTATCAACCGTCATCGCACCGCCACCGAGGCGCATACCGACAACCAGCACGGTACCCCAGCCATTGGTATGAACGCTGTCATTGCCGAAAATATTGGCATCAAACACCAGTGGCGCACCATCCATGTAATAGACATGTGAGTAGTTAGGATCTTTCATCCATTGCAGATGCGGTAGCAGATTTTGCGGAATATAACCCCACAGCTCAGCGCCCAACGGGTGTTGTACGGCGCTGCCCCCATCCGAGACATCGAATGATTTATTCGATGCGTTCCAGAAACCGCCATTGAAGGCGTGGATCATGCCATCATTGCCACCGACATAAACGACCTGGCGTCGCTTGGCATATTTTTGCCTGAATTCGGCATAACTGACGTCAGCATATCTAATGTCATAGCCATCACGTGGTGAGCCGACGACGACAGGATTGGAATGGATAATATCACCGAGCAGGTGGTGTTCGTCACGTACAGTATCATTATTACTGTCGAGCGAACGGGAACGATAGCCGGCGATGCCTTCAAGCCCGCGGACGAAGTTTACGATGTTCTGGGCCTCTGTCGTACTGCTGACACCAAGATAACGGTAGTTGTTTGCACTCATCTTGGTGGCCGCAGGTGTCGGGGTTGTATTATCCCAAACGAAGTCAATAGTGTTGTTATTGATGGTGGTGAATATATGACGCCCGGAATTGCTGCCAGAGCCAACCTGGGTGGCATAACTTCGTTGATTGATGATATCACTCTGATTCAGACCACCGAGTACGCTGCTGGCCTCCCAGATGGTATTAAGGGCACTGAGATCCAGTGGCAGTCCGTCTGCAGTCAGGGTCAGGCCATTATCGGATGAGGTGTAGCGCTGTATCTTGGTAGTTTGAGTGATGGTGTCAAAATAGATCGTGACGACGCGATCACCTGATGTAGTATAATCATCCAGCTGACCATTACCATTGGTGTCTTCCCTGAAGTAACTGCGATTATCGATAAACAATGATTGTAATTTGCCGGTCCATTTGGCTTCGGTGCTGTTTTTACCAATCTTCGGATTATACAGTGCCTGATAGATGGCGCCGGTGCCCTGACCGCTGTTGGCAACCACCGCCGCCGCGCTGCCGGATGAAGTGCGGTTCAGTACATCCTGAAAGATGGCGTTCAGTGTTGCATTCAGTGTTGCTGAATTGGATGCAGAATAGGCAACACCTGTGCCGCCGGAAACGGCAATCGTATTCAGAATTGTTGGATTAACCGTCGGCGGCAGGGCGAAACCGACGACATAAACCTTGGTGCCAGCTGCGTTCAACTGGGCAGCCTTGGCCGCCACGGCAGTGATCGCGGCAGTGGGGCTGGCGTACGTGTTGCCGGACGGATCCGTTGACGGTAGTCCATCGGTAACCAGTACGATATAATTTTTTCCTGTACAGGTAACTGAAGGGCTGAAGGTGGTACCGCCTTCACTGGCCGGTAAGGTAACACCGTTGAAATAGTTCAGTGCGGTATCAAGCGTACCTTCGAGTGGCGTCAGGCCGGCATTACGTAATGGCGTGTCGGTACTGCTGCTAAATTGTGAGGTGGCCAGTTTGGCATTTAACAGGGCTGCCTGGGTTGCATCCAGGTCTGCAACCGGGGTGTGCAGGTAACCACGTCCGGGTGAGCTATTACTGAACCAGGTATTGCCGACATAGGTCCAGCCCAAACGGGCACCAAAGTCGAGTATGTTTTGTGCAATGTCACTATCGGTTGGGGTGAAGAAAAATGCCGACCCCCCCCAGATTGAGTTGATGTAACCTTCAGCAGTTTCTGCAGCGCCATTCGAAGCCGGTACTGTATCCGAGTTCGATGTTTTGCTACTGAAACAACGGTAGGCGTCCCATGGCCCACCACCCGACAACGGCGAACCTGTCGGCGCGGTTTCCGAACCATTATCGAAGTTGGCCGTCCTGGAATAACAATACGCCGTTCCCTGATTACTGCTGGCATAGAAAGGCAGGGCCACGTTATAATAAACATACTCGGTTGTACTGCCCGGTTTCAGGCGACGGAATTTCTTGGTAATGGAATCTCGCGCACCGGGAACCGACAGATCATAATTGGGATCATAGTTGGCCGAGTTGTAGCTGATATCATACCATGAGTCGTGCAGGTCCATCCCGACCACACTGCTTTGCTGATAGGCCATCAGGCCCATGCGTATTCTACCCTGGTTGGAACTGATAATATTTTTTACGGCATTACGTGCAATCTCGGATTTACTGCCGGCATTATCACTGCCGACCGCGTGGCCATCAGGCGCCTCATCCATACTGTTTGAAGTATCCAGTACCACCAGTACATTCGGCACATCACCCCCGCTTGAACTGATCAGTGGGGGTATAGCCGTGTAATTCAGGTTATTGCCACCGGCATAGGCATTCGGCAGGCTGGTCATGATCATTATGCCTAACAGGCACCCGGCTATCGTATGGAGCCCGCTTTTTAGCTTCTGTCGGGGAAACTGTGTAGTTGAGTATTTCATAATGGTTTACCTGATAATCTGGATTTTTGCATTAAATCAGTGATGAATAACGACCTGGGTCAGATGATTATTGCTGAATGTCAGTTGCACCTTGGGTTTTTTAGAACCTTGCATGTAGCTGCGATTGCGTGAATAGGTATGATCCAGTACGACAACACCCTGGCTAACATTGAAATCTCCGACAGTGGTTTTGATTGTATTACTGTGCCAGGAAAGCAATTCACCATTTAGATAACGGGTTGAATGTGTACTTTGCACGGGTACGGTACCGATGGTCTGAAAGGCATGGGTGGTTGCGTACGGCGTAACCAGCAACGTGATTGCCAGCAGGGAATAATACAGATTTTTATTGCATCTCATGGTCTTCAGTGCCTCGTTTATTCAGTCAATGACTATCGATTGTCTATAAGGTTTTCACAAATGTACTCTGCAACACCACCTGGGTGGATACGCTGGCGCCATAACCTATGGCCGTGATGCGATAAAGTTGTTGTTTGTTACAGATATCAACAGAATTTGCATTGGTCGGCCATAATATGTCATTGGCCTTACCACACAAATTGGTTGGTGAGGCCCCCGCAGGATGCGTGTAACCAAGGAACTCGATGATATATCGTGGTTCCTGCGCAACCCCGAGGGTGTTGGCAATACTGTAGGTGCGAAATTTTCCGCTGTTGTTATCCCAGACATTCTGGTTATTGCCGTTTGCAGCCGTGCCCGTCGGGCAGCTATACCAGCGGTCCGGGAGGAAAGTAGCATCTGTGCAGCCATCGTTATTCGATGAGCCGCTATAACCAAGGGTATGAATGTTGGGAGTACACAAGCCGTTCGGGCAGCTATCACCATCGTTGTTGACATTATAATCAAGAGGGGTTTCCGGTGAGACAGCATTGTCAAACACTACCTCGTCGATCTTGATGCTGGTATTGCGGATAAAGCGCTCGGCATCACGCAGTGCCGCTTCTGCTGCCTGGAATGCCTTCTGTTTATCGATGTTATTACCGGCCATGCGTTCCTGAATGACGGTATCGCTCATCGAACTGATCGCCAGAATCGTCATCAGCAATAACATAATCAGGCTGACAACGAGCACAGCGCCATGCTGGCGTACAGGTAAATGTAGATTGGCTGCATTTTTCATATTGGTGGTTCTACAGGTTAGTGCCCTTGTTACGTAATTTAATCGTCGCCGTTGTCACAACCCGAAGTCGTTTATCATTTGTCGGATTGATCTCGGTGGCAGAATTATTTGTGAGCCCGGTTAAAAGGTAATTTTTTGTATCTGTGGTCAGGCTTTGCACTTCCTGTGGTGCCCGCATCAACAAACTGATGCGTACCGAAACGATATTCTGGGTATTGGTGATATTGTTGATGGTGACAAATTGATTAGCTACCCCATCCACAGGGGAATCAGTATCCTCACCGTATAACACCTGCATGTTTTCGACGCCATCAACCAGTTCCACATGCACTCCGGTGGGCCCGCCGTTAAAAGTAGCGCGCCACAGTGACGGCATACCGGAAGTGCCCTGACCGATATAGTAGGCCGTGCTCTGAAATGTAAGCAGGCTGGCTGCCGAGGTATAGGCCTTGGACCATTTCTGTCCACCGCCAAAGGAACCTGGTATGACATTGCCTGGTCCCGGATTGCTCGTGTTGCCGTTACCCTTTGAGATCGAGGCAGAGTTGGCATTATTACGTTTCTGGAACAGGTCTGCGGTCTGGCAGTCTTCGCTGACCAGCAGGATAGTGTATTGCGCTATACCAGTACCGGATGGTGGTGAATTGGTACTTAATGAATTGGCATTGAGACCGGATGCTGCCAGTGAAACGTCCAGTGCTTTACCAATGTGTTTGCTAACAATGATGTCGGTGCCGGGTACAACCTTCTGTACAAGATCAGCGGGTAGACCACTTCCGCCATCATCAGCCCAGCTGCTGCTATTTGCAGTTAGCGGGTCCAGTGACGTGATATTGTAGGTCTGTCCCGGGGCGGTACCCGCATATTCCCAACCACCAACCGCCGTGTTGATATTAAACAGGGCATTACTGTAACCCGTACCGGCCGGGTTCAGGTGGTCGGTGATATTCGGATTGCAGCCACTGTAGCCGGCCAGGCGGATATCTTGCATCAGTACATTCATCGCATAACGGGCATTTTCCTGTATACGTGCCAGATTTTGTTGCAAACGGTAATTCTCTTTATTACTAAGGAAGATCCCGATTACACCACCCAGCAGGAACAGGCTGATCACAGTTGAAATCATGATCTCGACAAGACCGAATCCACGCTGATGAAGGTGATGGCGGGATGATTTCATACGGCTCATAATTCAGCCCTGAAAATAAAGTTATGTAGCGGCGCATTGGTCTTGCGTGAGTCCTGCCACTGGATATTGATATTGACAATCGGACTGCCGGCAGCGGCCGCCGTGAAAAATATTTCGCCATTGCCACTTGGTAGTATTGAGGCTGTTGCCTGTTTCCATTCACTCATATCAAACAACGCCATCTCGCTGCTATTGCAGTTTGCAGCCGCACAGTTGGTGGTGCTGGTCGGTGCCGGGTCGCCCATGTTGATGGCATACGAGCTCATATTCAGTGCCAGGCTGCGATTGCTGCGCATCCGGTCAAGTATGTCGTAGGACAGGAAAGATGCCTGGCTGCGTAAATAGGCGCTGTGATTACTCTGTGTCCCTTGCAGTTGCATGGCAGCAAGTCCCAGAAGACCAACCGACAGAATTACTACCGTTATCAGTATTTCCAGCAGTAAAACGCCACGTTGATGTTGTATATTGATCACGGGCATGACACCTCGCTGCTATATGGTCTGCCAATGGTGGTGACATTGATGGTGTGACGCTCATTACCGATGCAAGTGTTAGGTGTATGAGTGAATAAAGCAGCAGCGACCACCGCACCGTCACTCTGGTACTGGACATTATTACTACTGCCCGTCATGGTCGGGTTACCACTTAATCCTGGATGGGTCTTTAGCAGACAATCCTCTGATGGAAGATTGTTGGCACCCAACTCACAGAGATTGCTGTCACCATCATCTTCAAAGGTGCCATTATTGTTCTGGTCGACAAAAACAATCCAGCCATTGGCCCAGTTGGTACTGCTGGCGCAGGTCGACTGATTCGTGCTGGAGCAGACCGATACCTGAATATTACGTTTAACCGATTCGCTGCGAGCCAGAGAAAAGGCCAACACCAGATTGTTGGTTTGCGTGACGGCACGATTCTTTTTTAGCGAACCATTGAAGCTGGGTACCGCAACGGACGTCATGATGGCGACCAGACCCATGGTCATCATCAGTTCAATTAAGGTAAAACCGCGAGTATTCACAATTATTCCACCCAATGTTGTTATGAAAGAAAAAACATACAAAAAATAACGTATGACTCAATAACAGGTTAAGAATAATAGCGGCAAAAACACCCGGATCTTGAGTTGACAGATTTTCTGTCACTTGTTGAAAACAATTAATTTATATTGAAATATCAAATGTTTACTAATTTTTTCTCCCCATAATGGTGGGTATTGCTTTCTGATAAATGGTGGTTTTTGATAGATGAGGGGCATCAGATAACAGCCTCTTTTGAGGGGTCGGATATTGGCAATTCCGGATTAAAACTCCATTTACAGCGTTATTTATTGCCACTGGCCGTGGTCCTTGTGTCGGAGTCTGTCGCCGTCAGAAGTGGTGGCTTATCAGAACAGAATCAGGTAAACACCCTTCAGGCCAGGTCACCGCTTTCACCTGCATAATAAATAAAAGCATGCAACATCAACCACAAACCTTTATACTACGCAGCCACTCCGGTTTGGCTCGTTTGACTTTGACCCGGGTTTCAGCGGACAGTGGGGCCCGACCCGGGTCTGACTGGCTTCAGGCCATTGGCATTCCGTCACTTTTCAGGTACTTCACATGACAACCCATTCGGTAACCGCCTTCAATCAATTGGCATTGAAACAATCTCTACTGAAAGCACTGGACGAAGTCGGTTATGAAACCCCCTCCCCCATCCAGGCACAAACGATCCCGCTGTTACTGGAAGGAAAGGATGTACTTGGGCAGGCACAAACCGGCACCGGTAAAACTGCGGCCTTTGCCCTGCCACTCATCTCTAACCTCGATTCAGGACAAAAAGACCCACAAGTCCTGGTGCTGGCACCGACACGTGAGCTGGCCATTCAGGTAGCAGAGGCCTTTCAAAAATATGCCAAATACATGAAAGGGTTTCATGTGATACCCATTTATGGTGGTCAGGATTACCGTGGCCAAATCCGTGCCTTGCAGCGCGGTGTACATGTGGTCGTAGGCACACCCGGTCGGGTGATGGATCATATGCGGCGTGGTACCTTGAAACTGGATAAACTTGGCACACTGGTACTGGATGAAGCCGATGAAATGCTGCGTATGGGTTTTATCGATGATGTGGAATGGATACTTGAACAATCGCCAAAAGACAGACAAATCGCCCTTTTCTCGGCTACCATGCCACAGCAGATTCGCCGAATTGCGTCAAAATATTTAAACAATCCCGAGCAAATTATCATCAAGAGTAAAACCGCCACGGTTGAAACCATTCGCCAGCGTTTCTGGCCGGTCAGTGGCATGCATAAACTCGATGCCTTAACCCGCATCCTTGAAGCCGAGTCTTTTGATGCAATGCTTGTTTTTGTGCGTACCAAAACCTCCACAGCCGAGTTATCTGAAAAACTGGCGGCCCGAGGTTATGCCTGCGCTCCGCTCAACGGCGATATTGCACAAAACCAGCGCGAACGCACCATTGATAATTTAAAAAAAGGTAAGCTGGATATTATTGTCGCCACAGATGTTGCCGCTCGAGGGCTTGATGTACAGCGCATCAGTCATGTCATAAATTACGATATCCCGCACGATACAGAGTCCTATGTGCATCGTATAGGTCGCACGGGTCGTGCCGGCCGGCAAGGTGATGCCATTTTGTTCGTAGCCCCACGCGAAAAACGCTTACTGAACGCAATTGAAAAAGCGACCAGAAAAAAAATCGATATTATGGAGCTGCCTTCTACCGAGCTGATCAACGACCAACGCATCGTAAAATTCAAACAACGCATCACCGATACCCTTGCCACCGAACAAACAGGTCTGTTTTATCAAATGGTGGAACAATATCAACAGGAACATAATGTGCCCGCACTGGAAGTTGCTGCTGCACTTGCTCAACTGTTACAAGGTGACACCCCCTTTTTACTGCAATATAAACCTGGACATAAAAAAAAGGAAAACTGGAAAAAAGTCGAGGAATCGCCGCGCAACAAGCCGTCACGCCAGGAACATAATCACACGTCAAGAAGAGAAAAACCGCCAGAAGCAGGCATGCAGCGCTTCCGGATTGAAGTAGGCAACAAACATGATGTCAAACCTGGCAATATTGTCGGTGCCATCGCAAATGAAGCAGGTCTCGATAGCCAGTACATTGGACGCATCAATATCCACGATGACTATAGCCTGATTGATTTGCCCGAAGGCATGCCCAGGGATATTTTTAATGACTTGAAAAAAGTCAGGGTAGCTGGTCAGCAATTGCGAATTTCCCGTATGACAAAAGAGAAAAGGCCAGGGAGCCCTGACAATCGTGATATCAAAAAAGATAAAAAACGAAAAACAGGCAAAATCAGGCATCGGAAAAATGACAAAAAGACAGACCAAAAAAAGAAAACGGGCTACCCCTAGCTTTTAATCTTTGCAGGTTCGATTCCCTGGCAAGTAATTTATTCTAACGGATTATCAGCTTATTACTCGGTAATATATTTGTCGCAATCGACGCACCCAGACGGTCAACCAGTTTATCCAGCAAATTCTTACGGGGTGTGTAATCTACAATCTCTTTCTTTCCAACTATATCTCTTGCTACCTTGCCGGAACTGGCAAAATCATCGATCAACCCCATCTCCTTTGCCTTGCTACCAGACCAGAACAAACCGCTAAACATATCCGGCGTTTCCTTCAGCCGATCACCCCTGCCTTTCTTGACCGAGTCGATAAAGATCTGATGTACATCGCTCATAAGGTCTTTCATGTGTGCAACGTCTTCGGGTTTTTCCGGTGAAAACGGATCCAGTGCTCCCTTATTTTTCCCTGCAGTGTATAGCCTTCTTTCTATACCGAGTTTTTTCATACTCCCGACAAAACCAAAGCCATTGGACAGCACGCCAATTGACCCTACAATACTGGCCTTGTTGGCGTAAATTTTTTCTGTTGCAGAAATAATATAGTAGCAGGCCGATGCGCACACATCGGTGACAACGGCATAAACAGGTTTATTCGGATATTTTTTACGCAAACGCAGAATTTCGTTATACATGTAATCAGCCTGTACCGGACTTCCTCCAGGACTGTTGGCGCGAATAATGAGCGCTTTACTATTTTTATTTTCCAGTGCATCACGTAACCCCGCTACCACTACATCTGCACTGGCATCACTGTCTGACGTGATTATTCCGGATAAGTTAACCAATGCCGTATGTTCACCAACCGGTAATGAAGATGACACACCTTCACCGGAAATGAATATAATCGGTAAAGTGATCAGATAAAGCAGAAAAGCAATCTTGAAAAAGATTCCCCAGCGACGTGCCTTTCTCTGTTCACTGATCGCCGAGAACGCCAGTTTATTGACCAGATCCCTTTCCCAGCCTTCATTTTTTTCTTCATTCATTTTATTTTTCCTTGAAAACATGTTTATCCAGCTTCCTTTAACCAGTTTGGTAATTCAACAATGGCACCCAGTATATGCATCGGATTATATTTCTGCAGCCGGGAAATTTCATGTACCCCGTAACTTACTCCCACAGGATGCACCCCGGCATTTCGGGCCATTTCCAGGTCATACTCGGTGTCACCGATCATAATGGCCTGTTTCGGGTTCACGTCAAGGGATACCAGTATTTCCCGAATCATCTGTGGATGTGGCTTTGAGCGGGTTTCATCTGCACAACGGCTCTCTGTAAATAACCTTTTCATCCCTGTTTCTTTCAGGGCAATATTTAATCCGTTCCGGCTTTTACCGGTCGCCACGGCCAGCATATAACCCATGTCTATCAACTCCTCAAGCGTGTCAATGGCACCGGGAAACAGATCCTGACTGGCATCTTTAGCAAAAAAATATCCCCTGTAAAGTGATGCAAACTTTAATACGAATTCATCAGTGTATTCATCAGGGTACAGTGCGTAGACCGATTCCTTCATCCCCAGGCCGATGATATTTCGCATTTCGTGGTCTTCCCTGGGTACCAGCCCCATGTCCAGACTGGCACTGTGTATGCTGGATACAATGTGGTTTGCTGAATCCATCAGGGTGCCATCCCAGTCGAAAATTAATAATCGAACGTGTTTCATTCGCTTTCCAGGTTATTCAGTACCGTTTTTAACCCGGACGGGAGTGGTGAGTTAATCTGTATTCTTTCAGAAACGTCGGGCAACTGAAATTCGAGCCAGTGTGCATGCAGAAACAGACGGTTCAGCCCGAATGACTTGATCCACTGATTGTATGCAGGGTTCCCGTATTTCCTGTCACCGGCAACGGGATACCCTTCTGACAAGGCATGTACCCTGATCTGATGTGTCCTGCCTGTCTCCAGAACCACCTCCATCAGGCTTAAATCGTCAAACTTCTGTACCGGGTTAAAATGTGTGACGGCCATTTTACCCTCAGGGTGTACCTCTACCATGCGTTCACCGCCCTGTATTACATTCTTTTTTAACCGGAGCGACACGGTCTTTTTTCCAGCCTTCCAGACACCTGCTAACCCGGCCAGATATTTCTTGGTCACCTGGCCGGCCTTCAACTGCTTATGCAGAAAGGTCAGTGTCTGGCGATTTTTTGCCAATAACAGGCACCCACTGGTTTCGCGGTCGAGGCGGTGGACCAGTTCCAGATAATCCTGCTCCGGTCGGATAGCGCGGACAATATCCAGGAGGCCAAAACGCAGGCCACTGCCCCCATGCACAGCAAGACCAGATGGCTTGTCAACGACCACGCAATGATCATTCTCAAACAGAATGCTCTGCCTGATTTCCTCAAGTAAGCCCCGTGGCAGAACCTTTGGTCCATCATCCACTTCCAGTCTGAGCGGCGGAATCCTGACCAGGTCACCGGCCTTGAGTTTGTGGCCGGGTTTGATGCGACCCTTATTAACCCTGATCTGTCCCTTTCGGATTAAACGGTATATTAATGACCTGGGGGCGCCATTTAACACGCGCTGGAGAAAATTATCCAGTCGCTGACCAACTTGATCTTCTTTAATATCAATAAGTTGAACGCCTTTTCTGGCCCCTTCACGACTATCTTCCATGATGAAATAATAACACCTGTGAACCATAACTCCTATGGGAATTGAAGCTTGAGACAAACACTGTTATATTGATATGTAAGAAAATCGTTTTCGTACAAGGCATTAGGGCCACCCCTTTTGTGACTATGCAGACTCAGTTATATATCCAAGACGATTTTGGTTATTCATATCCTTGCATAAATGGGATAGCCACAAAAAGAAAATCGAGGGTTCTTTAAAACCGCAAATATTGTACTGTAAATGCGGCAACCCGGATTAAACCAATTTACATACCTGGTCATGGAAAAGTACATTACTGCTGACCAGGGAATAGAATTTACGATGCCTTGCTTATCCTGCAAATTGAATCAATTTGCAGTTGATATCGAAGTATCCGAGAGATTATAAAATGAAGAGAATGCTTGTTAACGCAACTCAGCAAGAGGAGTTGCGCGTCGCCATGGTAGATGGCCAGAGATTGTATGACCTCGACCTGGAAACATCCGCCAGGGAACAGAAAAAATCCAACATCTATAAGGGCAAAATTACCCGTATAGAACCCAGTCTGGAGGCATGTTTTGTCGACTATGGATCCACACGTCACGGCTTCCTTCCCCTGAAAGAAATATCCCGCAGCTACTTCAAGGAAGGTGCTACTTCCGGTGGTGGTCGCGTTAACATCAAGGATGCACTTCATGATGGACAGGAAGTTGTCATTCAGGTCGAAAAGGAAGAACGGGGCAACAAGGGTGCCGCACTAACAACCTTTATCAGCCTGGCCGGTCGCTATCTGGTTCTGATGCCAAACAATCCGCGTGCCGGTGGTGTTTCCCGTCGCATAGAGGGTGAAGACCGAAACCTTATACGTGAGGCCATGGCCACGTTAAACATCAAGGAAGGCATGGGACTGATCGTCAGGACTGCCGGAGTTGGCCGTAATCACGAAGAACTGCAATGGGACCTCGACTACCTGATCCAGCTCTGGGATGCGATCAACAAGGCATCCAGTGAACGTGCAGCACCCTTCCTGATTTACCAGGAAAGTAACGTCATCATTCGTGCCCTGCGTGATTATCTCCGTGGAGATATTGGCGAAATTCTGATCGATAATGAAAAGGTTTACAAAAATGCCATCGACTTTGTAAAACAGGTCATGCCGCATAACCTGAATAAGGTGAAGCATTACCAGGACAGTGTGCCCCTGTTTACCCGATACCAGATTGAAAGCCAGATTGAAACAGCGTTCAGTCGTGAAGTACGACTACCATCCGGTGGATCTATCGTTATCGACCACACAGAGGCAATGGTTTCGATTGATATCAACTCAGCCAAGGCAACCAAGGGCAGTGATATTGAAGAAACGGCACTCAATACCAATCGTGAGGCGGCAGAAGAAATTGCGTGTCAGTTACGATTAAGAGACCTTGGTGGTCTGATTGTTATTGATTTTATTGATATGTACCAGTCACGCAATCAACGCGAAGTCGAAAATCGACTGCGCGATTCACTGAAAGTGGATCGCGCACGTGTCCAGGTGGGCCGTATTTCAAGATTTGGCCTGCTGGAGATGTCACGACAGAGACTCAGCGCGTCCCTGGGTGAAGCCAGCCAGATAGTCTGTCCCCGATGTCTTGGACATGGAACCATTCGTGGCATAGAGTCATTGGCCCTGTCCATTCTTCGTATTCTTGAAGAAGAATCGATCAAGGAAAATACCTCACGAGTAGTCGCGCAACTCCCTGTCAGTGTCGCTACATTTTTACTTAACGAGAAACGTAAAGTAGTGTCCGGGATAGAACAACGAAATAATGTTGAACTGATCCTTATACCCAATGTCAGCATGGAAACACCTCATTATGAAATAAAACGTTTGCGAAAAGACGATGAAATTTCAGATGACAGCAGCCATGAAATGGTCGAGCACAGACAAGTAGATGAACCGGAAAAACAACAGGCCGCACAGCAACAGGTAACTGAAGAACCTGCCGTAAAAGCATTGACACCATCTGCTCCCGTTCCGGTGTCTTCACGAGCAGCCGAATCATCAGAGCCCGGTTTTATAAAGAGTCTTTGGGGCAACATCTTTGGCACAAAAAAGGAAGAGAAGAAAGAAGTGCCAAAACAACAGCAACGACAACCACGTCGCCAGCAGCAAAACAGGAAACGACCACAGGATCAGGGTAGAAACCAGCAATCTCGAGGAAAGAAAAGCCAGGGACAGAGACAGCATCAGGGTCAGGGTCAGGGTCAGAATAATGCCCGAAGAAATCAAGGTGGAAACAAACAGGGGCAACAACAGCCTGCCCAGGAAGCCACGAAAAAAGCAGAAGAAAACCAGCAGCAGAAACAGGTCCAGCGCGAACAGGGTGAAAAAACCCAGAACCGCCAGGAAGGAAACAAAGGAAACCGGCGTGGTAGACGTGGCGGACGTAATCGCGGTGGAAGAAAAACCGAGCAGGCTCGTAACGGTGACAACGTATCCGTAAACACAGAAAATAAATCAACAAATACGGCAGACAAAACGCCTGTAACCTCACCACAACAAATTACTGGCAGCAGCACGATACCACAAGAAAACCAACCTCAAACAAAGCAGGCAACGATGGAATCTAAGCGGGATATGAACCCTGTGGCAGCTCCGGAAAAAGTAACTTCACCACCTGTGCAACCACCCGTTACTGAGCAGAAAAAACCACAAGCTGCAACAAACCAGCCTGCATCAGACAACCCTGCAAAACCGGCGGAAAGCAGCCGTCCTGAGCCTGCCACCGCTACCAAACCTGTGGAGCAAAAACAGGAGCAGGTAAAACAGATAACAGAAAGTGTAACGCCCGGCAAAAACCAGAGTAACCAGGGCAATCAGGGCAATCAGGGCAATCAGGGCAATCAGGGCAATCAGGATAGGCCAAAAACTGAACTACCGGAGAAAAAGGAAATGACTTCCGATTAATTAAAAAGGCGTCATTAATGCTGATGCCTTTTATTGATAACTGTCGTTTCAGCTATAAATCGTGCTTGTTTTTAAGGTCGGCAAGTAAACCCCGCGAGGCCTCCACAATCATATCCAGTACAACTTCAAAACCATTTCTGCCACCATAATAAGGATCCGGAACCTCTGAGATATTCAGTTGGGGCGCATAATCAAGAAAGAGCTTCAGTTTTTCTTCGTGCTCATCAGGTGCCATACCCAGTAAATGGTGATAATTTCGTTTATCCATCGCAAATATGTAATCAAATTTAAAAAAATCTTCGCTAGTGGCCTTGCGTGCACGTAAAGAACTTAAATCTATGTCTCTTTTAAGTGCAGCCTCCTGTGCCCTGGGATCTGGTGGTTCTGAAATATGATAGGCATGGGTTCCGGCAGATTCAACCTCTATTTTTTCAGACAATCCTTCTTTCTCAACCAGATCAAGAAAAACCCCGTGAGCAGTTGGAGATCGACAGATATTGCCCATGCAAACGAACAGGACTGATATTTTACTCACAAATCTATACCTTATGACGCTTTACTTGTTTTAGATAGTATTGACAACGGACTTCAAGTTTACAACAACAACCCGGAATTCATATGATATTTTCGAGAATGATATTTTTATCATCAGTATCTGGAATATATTTTCCTGGACAGGTTTTTCCGTAGAGTATGCCGGGAGGCCAATTCTGCAAATGTAACAATAGAGGTGAATTTTACATCGCTCTTGATAGCCATCTTACTTATCACTGAATTTCACTTGCTTGCCAGGGTGAATTTAATAAATTTTACACATGCATGCAATATTTCAGGAATACAATAGTACATGTGTCACACCATGACAAATAATTACTTTGGTTGCAGTCAAATCAGTTTCAGTGACTAACCCTGAAGTATAAGAAACGCCGGAATAGAAACCATTGTGAGTAGAAATGCATAAAAAACCCAAGGACACCAACCACCCAGATGTTTGCAGGCCCTTTTAATATGGCAGCGTTTACAGGACATATATCACCTCTTCTTAGAATAGTTCCAGCATTGCAAAAAACCACTTAACAATAAAGATACTAATACCATGGTATATAGCGATTTATTGTATATTTATTATACATTTATATTCCATCCTGTTGTTATTACTAAGGTTATTTATATTGTTTTTTTATGAATTACTTATTGATCCAGATCAATTGTTAATAAATCACAAAATTTTCGCCATTAACTCACATCTATCCTGCCACCCCTGCAGTAAGGTACTGACCATGGAAAGCAAACAACGATTGGGAAGTCGACATGAAGAAAATAATTCAGGTTTTGTTATTTATTCTTGCAAACACATTCAGTTATGAATCATTTTCGGAATGTGTAATTAAACTTCCTTTTGATAAGTTATCAGACTGTATTGTTATGGAAGGTACAGGGGTAACAATAGAAAAGGCTGCGCTGAGTAAAGCTCACCTGCAAACAAACGCTATAGATAAATTTAGCAAGATCAGCGGTAAAGAGGTTAAATAATTTTTTTTAAGTTCCTCCTGTTTTGGTGGATCAGAGTATCCACCTTTTTTTTAAAAGCTGCTCTCTCTGATAAAAACAGAACTGATAACGCGCCAGAAACGTGTAATCAGGCTTTCTGATTTGCCTTCGATTCGGACAACACCTACTCTTTCCTGTGTATAATTAATATCAGACCCTTTCATTGTTAAAATGATACGGTAGTAGCTCTCTTTAGGAACCAATCTTCCCTTCTGATCTTTTTCTACCAGAATTTCACCACCATAATTTGATGCAAGCGATTTATGCTTAAGGTTATTAATACTGGTTTCATCAATATTTTTTACCGTCAGGTCATAACGATGATCCTGATTGACCGCAGCAATAAAACTGGCACTGCTCTTTGTGCTAATCCTCATTAGGTTATACTCAGGGATAAATGCCTCAACCTGGTATCGTGTTTTATCCACAATTGTCGCTAAACGGGTTCTTTTATTTATCCACATCCCTGTTCTGATACCATTCAATATGTCCTGTGCCATTCCATCTAAAGGCGATACAATTATCATATTTCGGAGTTGATTCTTGATACCCTTATATTCAGTCATGGCGGCTGAAAGTCTCTCCTCGATGACTCCAAAGTATTCTCTTGAGGCTTCACTCACGAGCAAAACATTAAGTTGATGCCTGAGTGATTGAATCTGATGACGGGTCATCGATAATTTATATTCAAGATCCGATGATTCAAGAGTAAATAACACCTGACCCTTCTTAACCAGATCATTATTTTTTACCTCTATCTTGCCAATTTGTGCTTTTCCAGGTGGGTAAACAGTTGATTCAGATTCTGATACCAGTACTGCAGGAAGGTTCATATGGGTATTCCATGGAATAACAAGCACAAATATGGAAATCAGCAGTCCTGTTATACCCGTGATACTGTTTTTATTCAGTGTCATTTTTTTTCTTAGCTCATACCATATTTTAATCTCATTATAGATAGGTTTTCCAATAAACCAAACGATTTCAGTCATCATCAAAAATAGCCCCAGAAGTTTAAAAAAGAAATAATATACCAGTAATGCAATACCCAGAAAAAGAAAAAAGCGGTATATCCAGGTTGAGTAGGCATAATAAACAAGAAAGCGATCAACTCCCGGGGAGCCGGTTACTGCACAACTATTTTTAAAACCAAAAAGAATATTGCGTAATCTGTTTTTAGCGGCAAAGAATGACCTGTCTTGCAGATTCTGTACTTCCAGATAGTCGGATAGCAAATAATAACCGTCAAAACGCATAAAAGGATTCAGGTTAAGGATCAATGTTAATATCCATGTACTGGATGCCAGCAATAAAACAGAATGTCGAAACGAGCCATCCGGTAGAAAGTTCCATAAAAATGTTGCAAGAATTGCGAGTGTTAGCTCAGCCATCATTCCTGAAGCTACAATATGTAATCGTTTATTACGTTCTGGAAGTTTCCAGGCTTCTGATGTATCAGTGTATAAAACGGGCCAGAGCACAAGAAAGGCAACGCCCATGGTTGGAACGCGCACACCATATCGTATTGCTGTTAACGCATGGCCAAATTCATGAAAACACTTTGCTAAAAAAAGTGCTAAACCGAACAGAATGACACCTTGCCAGTTAAACAGATAATCGAATGAGCTGGTAAACTGATCCAGTTGCCTGGAAACAAGATAGATTCCTGCGATGCCAATTATAAACAGGGTAAAAAAGAATTCTTTTGAATATATAAACCTGATATAGGGATAAACAGCATTCAGAAATTTTTCCGGCTTCACCAGAGGTATACGAAAGAAAAGATAATTATGCAGTAACCAGGTAAATAAATTCTTTTCCCCGGTTTTTTTTATAGCGATCAGTCTTTCACGTGCTTTAGGGCCGCTAACCGATACCAGCTGATTCTTGATCAGAAATATCGTAAATTCTTCCAGATTTTCGTTATTGATCATCAAGGTAGTTTCATTGTTAACAGAATCAACTATTTTTTCGGCATCAGCCAGAGGCCACCTTGCAAGCATTTCGAATTCCACCCATCCTATTCTGAAAAACTGGTTCCGAACAGGATCATGCAGGGTCCATGAAGGTGATCCATCCCTGCTTGTTGGCCCCTGGAAAAGATTTAGATCTTCACGCAGGGGTGTGACTTGAAATTTTTCCTTGTCAGCTCCGGAAATCCTTATGCCCGTACCAACAACGGTTTCTGTCATACTAGCGCTCGACAAGGGAATGGCCATCACCTTCGTGCTGCGCCTTGTTGCGAAACACTACAGGGACGCTGAATCCATAACGATCATATGAACAGGGCACTAGAAACCCAGCCTTTGTCGCAAGGCACTAATAGGTTTTCTGAATAAATAATAAAACAGGCTGACTGTTTTACCATAAATTTTGGCCGTTCCCTTGAGCCCTATTCGATGACTTGGTCCGGCATCATTACTCCATTTCGCCCTAAGTACAAAAGATAGTTTACCATCCAGTGATGGTTGTGCTTCATAACTGGTCTGACTGATTTTTGCTTTTATGGTTCTTGTGGGGTCTATGTTCAGGAAAAAATGAACCTCCTGTTCTGAATCCAGCTGAATAGCGTCATCGACGGGCAACCAGATTTTAAGGTCGGATTTGCCCGGTTTTGCGATAACCATAATTTTTTCACCAACTACAACCGGCTTTCCCTCCCAGTCATCACGACCTGTAAAAATAGCCACCCCTCCTCTTGCCGCGTAGACACGGGTACGTTTAAGCAATTCATTTGAATAGCTCACTTCTGCGGACTTTTGATCCACTTCTGCCTTCAGCAAGCTGACTTCTTCCTTGCTTCTTTCATCCCTGAATGATTTTTGTGTTGCCTGTAGTAACTTGGCACGTGATACATCCAGTGATTTTAACGTGATTTCATACTGATTTCTTATTGTTGTATCGTCAAATGAAAGTAAATGATCTCCATGTTTTACTGCCTGGCTGGGGTCTATATAGATCTTTTTAATTACACCATCTAATGGTGAAGTGAGGATATACGGATTATAGGGTACAATTTCTGCCGGAGCTAATACTGTTTGCCTGACAGGCAAGAACATTATTACGATAACAAATAATATGACTCCCAGCCTGCTTTTTTTATTCGTTGCCCATTCCCGTAATTTTATTTTACGTGGTCTGGCATTAATTATTGCCGCCCATGCATGTGCGTAGGCATCTGACACCCTTTCTATTATTGCAATTTCATTCTCATGCCAGGCCCCGTTTTTGGATAACCACAATACCCCCAATAATTCGCCATTCATGCTCTTTACAGGACACCACAGTGCATTTCCTGTTACCCACTCTGACCAGTTGTCTTTATAACTGCCAGGTAATTCATCCGGATTGATAATACTGACTTCACTTGAATTGTTTTTTTTCAGTCTGAAATTGACAACCTTGGTAGTCCAATCAACAAACGGGGCATTTTTTTCTATTTGAGCAACACCAGAGACTGAATGGAGTTTGCAGATATTATTGCCCTTGTGCTGGAACAATATGGCCTGATCGTATTCCACCAGGCGACGGGTATCATTCACGATAAGAAATGCCAGATCCTGAAGGTTCCCAGCGTGTCTGGTTTCTTTTTCTATTTGTAGCAAGGCACTCAAGCCTCGCAGCTGTTTTTGCGTTGCTTCTTCAGTCATTCTATTTTGAAACTGGCCTCACCACTCATGCCAGACAGCAAATCATTATGTTTGCCTATTATCACAGCCTTCGCTCCAATGGTATGACTGACCGGGTCAACACTTGCTCCCAATGATGTAATCCTGGCAGAATATTCCTTTCCTGTTTCATCAATCTTGATACTAAATTCAATTCCTTTTCTGATCCGGTTCAGCCAACTGGAAGGAACATACATTTCAAGCTCAAGCAAACTGTCATCCAGAATTTCCAGTAATGGTTGACCCTGAGAAACACTTTCATAGGGTTGCACTTTTCTTTTAATCAAACGTCCATTAAACGGTGCGATAATCTTACACATCTTTAGTCTTGCCCATTCTACAGCGAGTAAGGCTTTGGCTCTATCCTGGTTAGCTTCCGAGACTGCCAGATCCAGATTACTGATGGATTGCAACTCATTCAAACGGAGATTAGCCTTGTGCTTGCTGTTTTCAGATTTAAGTTCGGCTTTGGCCTTGCTGAACAGGGCTGCCCGTACCTTGCAATCAAATTCGAGCAGAATCTGTCCTTTACGAAAAGATGATCCCAGATCGACGTTAATCTTTATAATTCTGCCTGCAATCTGACTGGATAGTACCGTTTCAATCCTTGGCGTAATGAGTATCCGTATTGAAGGAAGTGGGGCTTCAACAGCCCCGATTTTTGTATCGACTACGGTGGTTATATTGTCAACAGCTATATTCGTGACTTCATTCTGTTGTCCGAGTACTGCCAGAGTAGTAAAAAGCATAACAAGGAATGTTATGAAGGTGGTATGCCTTATCATTTTTTATGGTCACACTCTTTTTTATTGATTATAACCCAACCCCGGCACCCCGGTTCCAGGTATCCAGGGTTTCCTTGATAGCCAGACTAAGTGATGCAACATCATTCGTCTCTGGCCGGGCAGGTAAGGGATCCAACCCTATCGAATTATAAATTCTGGCCAATGCATTTTGTAATTCCGAGTAACTCAGCTCCTGTTGCATGCGGGCCACCAACTCGGCGGCTATGGCCCGGATGACTTCCAGTTCGGTTTTCGACTGGGCCAACTTCTCCGCCAGAACATTGTCACGTATTCGCATCTCAACACGGGCTATATCAGTAATTATACCATGGTTCTTCTTCGCCAGCTGGAAACGCTGGTAAGCCAGATTCACCTGTGTCAATACTGCCATGCTCAAGGACAAGCGCCTGATCTTTTCCAGCTCATCCCGCGATTCGGCTTCTCCTATTTTTGCTCCCGCAGAGAAAACATTAAACAGGTTCCACGATACCCGGGCACCTGCCTCTCCCCATTTGTTGTTATACAGGAAGCTGTTGCTGTCATGGTTCGGTGACAGGTTGATTTCCAGCCCCGGCATGGCCTGTAGAATGGCCTTTTTTACTTCCAGGGCGCTGTTTCTGGACTGGTAGTGCCCTTCCATGATTTCCGGGCGATGCACCAGGGCATAGTCTTCCAGACCCGCCAGGCTCAGTTTGATTTCAGGTGCACGGGCGTAATCCACCTCTTCGAGCAGCAATTCATATTCCGCACCCGGGCTCAGGTTCATCAGCGCCGCCAGCTCGCTTTTGGCTGTAGACAGGTTCTGGCGGACGTCCCACATTTGCTTGATAATCTCCAGCAACGCCTTTTGGTAATTCAGGGTCTCCAGTGGGGCCTTCAGTCTTAAGGATTCAAGCAGTTTGGCCCGTTGCAGGGCCTGATTGGCCCGATGCATCAGTTTGTCCATTTCCTGTAACAGGCGTTGGGCGCTGGCAGCTCGCCAGTAGGCCGCCCGCACATCCTGTATGACATTCTGGATGACTTTTTTGCGTTGTTCTTCTCGCACCAGTACCATGTTGGCCTGTTGCTGGGCACGTACATAGCTGACTCCAAAGTCCAGTACGTTCCAGACAATGTTGACCCTTTGGGTGGAATGCACCAGATCCTGTGAGGTCGACGATTCCAGTGACTGCGTGCCGGTTATCAGTGACTGGCTGGTCGCACCGGAGTAGTTGCTGCGCCAGTTGTACCCGGCCTCGGCGGTTACACCCGGCAACAGGTCGTAACGACTGACATCCAGCTGCCGGTTTGAGACCATCTTTTCCATCAGGCTCAGGCGATAATCCAGATTATATTTGATCGCGCGCGCCATCGCTTCGTGGAGACTGATCGGACCCGTTATTTCTTCCTGACCATAATATAGCAACTTCAGGTCGGCCTGGACTTTCTTGATGCTTTCTTCACTGGTGTACGGTATCGGGCTCACTGCACATCCCGTCAGGGTTGCACCAAGCATCAATATCATGAAGCGGACCGCTTTTTTGTTCTTCATTTTCTATTCCCTTTATCCTTACAATGCTTAAATTCTATATACAGTACCCCTGATCCTGCATTTCCCTCAGGGTCTTCTCTGCCCCTTTTTTATTCAGAGGCCCGTACACGATGGCGGTATTCAGTATTTCCTCCACCAGGTATCGGGGGGGTTTGACCATCCCCTTTAATATGGCCTTTAGTGCCTCGCTGACATTCATTTTGTTTTTACCTTGTATAACCGCCTTCAGAATATCGGCGGCCCTTTCCGGATATATCATGACGGCGGCCGTTAACAAAATTTGCATTTCGTTTTTATCCAGGCAATCACTTAATCCCTTGACGGTGGAGGTCAGAATGCGGGTATTAAATCCCTTGACCTGTGATTCCATGCCGGTCAACAGGACAGCCGCTTCCAGTGGCAATGATCCGCACAATGATCCAATGGCATTTGTGATTTTCGCTGGGCCTGCTTCGCTCAGCACACGCGATAATACGGCCGGATCGCTATCAGATCTGAGCTCAAAGTATTTTGCCGGTGTGTCATGTGTATCTGACACCCGGGCACTTTCTCCTTCAACCAGGTTCAGGCTGCCGCCACCGGTTTCCATGTAGCCTTTACCAAAATCAAAGGTGACACTGTTCACTTTTAACTCGATGGCGGTTCCGCGTATGCCGATGGTGGCAACTTTGTTCTTGAATTTGATCTGTTCGGGATTTTTTTTGCCAATCAGACCCGTGATACTTCGCATGCTGCCTTTGAGCAGTTCCGTCAAGGCATTGTTGTTTTTTGTTTTATCCGGGTTGTACAGGTATTCTGATAGCTTGATCCGGGTGTTGGCCTTGAGATATAACAAGGTTTTGTCGGTGAAGATGATTTGCAGCAGGCCTTTGAGACCAACCTTGATAATGTCTTTTTTGTATACGACGGCATCCCGTCTTAATTGCCTTTCCTTTCCATCAAACTGGCTGATAGCTTTAACATCACCACGGAGAAAGACGACACGGGCTATGATATTGTTACCGGAGGCATTGGTGACCACGGGATTAAATATAAAAAATAGTAGCAATGTCTGTACGCCGACTCGGTATCCTTTTATCGTTTTTATCAGGCGCACTCCTTTCATCCTTCTATTCCTTAACCGCCGCAAGACAGGCTGTCATGATTAGCCAGACCTTTAAACAGGTTCAGGATATCCTGCCTTTCAGATTCAAAGGATGAGCCGCTTGTTTTTATAAGACTGGTTAAGTTTTCCCTGTTAAATTCATCAAATCTGTCTTTATCTCTATCCCTGTCTCTGTCATTTTTGAACAGACTCAAAATATCTGGTGCAACATAACCTCTATTTATAGTATCAGCAATAGAAATTGCTGGTCCTCCACCGGCAGCAGGTGGTGCCAATACCCGGGTTGGGTCACCGCCAGGGAAAACACTGTTCCCGCCCGTTACCCCCGTTGCAGGTGCACCAGTAGAAAAGTTTCCAAAACCCGGGCCATAACTGCTTGCTCCGGAATACTGAATTGCATTGTGTATATACTGGGTAGTACTGGTATTAACCAGCGAACCCTGACTACCCCCCGTATTATTTGTTACAGAATTAAGCTGTGTACCAGGAAAATTCAGAGCAGGTAATGATATAGATGTAGCCAACGATATGTTAAACGACGGATTGACTCCATCACTAACACTCAATAACAATGGTCCGGTCTGAGACGTGAATCCTGCTTGTTGATATGTCACCAGACCCTGGTTGATATTAGCCTGACTAAACGTCGCAGCAGGCGCCCCATTCAGAAGAATTTGTCCGCCTGCCGTACCCATAACCGTGTACTGAATATTGGCTGGTGATGTTGTTGTATCGGTTACTGATAGCACACTTGGTGTAATTACACTGGTACCACCCGCCAATACCTGTACATTCAATGTAGAACTGGTGTTGAGTACCGGCGGTGTATTTAGCACAACATCCAGAGTAAACGTGGTTGAAGTGCTGTATGTACCATCACTGGCCGTGACCTGTATCAAATAACTGCCTGTATTTGTATTGCCGGGTATTCCGGATACTGTCAGGGTCTGAGGGTTGAATGCCAACCAGGATGGTAACGGGTTTCCATTGGCAAGGGAGGCTGTGTAGGTCAAGGCACTATTGGCATCTAAATCAACAAAGGTATTCGGGCTTAACCGGTAGGTTAAAGTATTACCCGAGATGATGGCCTGGTTCCGGGGTGCAACTGCTACAGCCGGTGCTTCGTTAACATCTGTCACTGTGACAAGCATATTCTGTATAGCGGTACCTCCGTTACCATCATCAGCCATGATACTTACTTCATAAACATTATCTCCATTTAAATCGGCAGGGGCTTCAAAGTCGGAAGATGATGTGAAGTACAGCTGATTACCGTTTAGTGCAAACAAGGCCGCATCATTACCTCCACTAATAGTGAAAATAACTGTATCCCCATCCAGATCACTTGCAGACAGGTTCATAATGTTTGTACTGTTTTCTGCAACACTCACAGATGCAGATGAAGTGAATGCTGGTGGTCTGTTCGGTCTGGTTACTGCAACTGTCGAAGTACTGATCAGCGATTCGGGGGTGCCCTGGCCATCGGTGTAGTTGATCCGGACACTCATCTGATTGCCAACATCGGCATTCACCAGGGTATAGGCGCTGGCTGTGGCGCCGGCAATGGCAACACCATTGCGTAACCACTGGTAACTGAAGACACCAAGACCGTCGGCATCGCTGATACCAGCGGTGTTGGCATTGAGTACATTACCATTGCTGGGTGTACCGAGTATGGTGGGCAGACCCACCGGGATATCATTAACATTTACAACTGCTGTTGTTAGTGTACTGGTCAGCGACTCGGCGGTGCCCTGCCCATCGATGTAGTTCACCCGGACACTCATCAACGCGCCGACATCGGCATCACCTAATGTATAAGTCGTGCCGATTGCACCTGTAATAGCAGCGCCATTACGCAACCATTGATAACTGAATGTGCCAAGACCGTCGGCATCGGCGATGCCGGAAGCATCGGCTGTTAGTATCTGATCTTCGGTGGCGATGCCGTTGATAACAACATTCCCGGTTGGGACATCATTGATGTTAACGACTGCAGTGGTCTGTACACTGGTCAGCGACTCAGGCGTACCACGCCCATCGGTGTAACTGATCCGGACACTCATCAGGGTACCGACATCGGCATCACCCAATGTATAAGTCGTGCCGGTTGCACCGGTAATGGCAGCGCCATCACGCAGCCATTGATAACTGAATGTGCCAAGACCGTCGGCATCGGCGATACCGGAAGCATCGACTGTTAGTATCTGATCTTCGGTGACGATGCCGGTGATAACAACATTACCGGTTGGGGCATTATTGACGTTAGCAACAGCAGCCGTTGATAAACTGGTCAATAATTCAGGCGTTCCCTGTCCATCGATATAACTCACCCGAACACTCATCAGTGCACCCACATCGGCATTAGTCAATGTAAAGGCACTGGTAGTTGCGCCTGTGATAGCAATACCATCACGCAACCATTGATAACTGAAGGTTCCCAGACCATCGGCATCGCTGATACCCGCCGTGTTTGCATTTAATACATTACCTTGACTGGCCGTTCCGAGTATGGTTGGCAAACCCGCTGGGGCATCATTAATATTCACAACAGGGGTTGTTGCAACACTGATCAGCGACTCGGGCGTACCCTGGCCATCGGTGTAACTGATCCGGACACTCATCAGGGCACCGACATCGGCATCACCTAATGTGTAAGTCGTACCGGTGGCACCTGTAACGGCAATGCCATTACGTAACCATTGATAGCTGAATGTCCCCAGACCATCGGCATCGGCAATAGAGGTCGTGTTAGCAGTCAGGGTCTGGTCTTCGGTGACAACACCGGTGATGACCACATTACCGCCTGGGGCATCGTTGATGTTAACCACAGCAGTGGTCTGTACACTGGTCAGCGACTCTGGCGTACCCTGTCCATCGGTGTAGTTGACCTGGACACTCATCAATGCACCGACATCGGCATCACCCAGGGTATACGTCGTGCCGGTGGCACTTGTAATGGCAATGCCATTACGTAACCATTGGTAGCTAAAGGTTCCGAGACCATCTGCATCTGCAATAGACGCTATGTTAGCAGTCAGGGTCTGGTCTTCGGTAACAACACCGGTGATGACCACATTACCGGTCGGGGCATCGTTGATATTAACCACAGCAGCGGTCTGTACACTGGTCAATGACTCGGCTGTTCCCTGGCCATCGATATAACTGACCCGGACACTCATCAGTGCACCGACATCGGCATCACCTAATGTATACGTCGTGCCGGTGGCCCCGGTGATGGCTACATTGTTTCGTAACCACTGATAACTGAAGGTTCCCAGGCCATCGGCATCAACAATCGTTGTGGTGCCGGCGGTCAGGGTCTGATCTTCGGTGACGATACCGGTGATGACCACATTACCGCTCGGGGCATCGTTAACATTCACAACCGCTGCGGTCTGTACACTGGTCAGGGACTCAGGCGTACCCTGGCCATCGGTATAACTGATCCGGACACTCATCAGGGCACCCACATCGGCATCACCTAATGTATAAGTCGTGCCGGTGGCCCCGGTGATGGCTACATTGTTTCGCAGCCACTGGTAACTGAATGTACCAAGACCGTCTGCGTCAGCAATCGTTGTGGTGTCAGCGGTGAGGGTCTGGTCTTCTGTAACGATGCCGCTAATTGTAACGTTACCGGTTGGGGTATCATTGATGTTAACCACTGCAGCGGTCTGTACACTGGTCAGCGACTCTGGTGTACCCTGTCCATCGGTATAACTGATCCGGACACTCATCAGGGCACCGACATCGGCATCGCCTAATGTATACGTTATTCCTGTTGCACCGCTGATGGCT
>ENA-ORDP01000076-ORDP01000076.1-marine-sediment-metagenome-genome-assembly--contig:-NODE-76-length-59265-cov-4.869566_pt1 | contig 59265 bp, 63 predicted proteins | sample MGYA00248627_ERZ508539 | MGnify/ENA primary metagenome ERZ508539 (study PRJEB26208, sample SAMN05571518) | marine sediment metagenome | biome: deep sea; feature: Hydrothermal vent; material...
AGCCGGAATGACAGAAAACAGCAACGGTTCGACTTTATACACAGACTCTATTTAGTTATTAACAGGTAACTCTTAATCCTGTTTATTATTTATTAATAGAATAGCTGAAGATCTTGAAAAAAGGATGAAGAAAATATGAATAAATAGTGAAGATTTGACTTGATATAGAGTGATATTGTATATATTAGCATTGTTGTTAATATGGGCTTGCATTTATGTGTGCATAAGTAGCAAAATATTTTAATACACAACTTTTAATACACAACAAGGAGGGCTTATGAAAAAACAAAGGGGAAATCAATCCGACAGGAGATCGTTTATCAAGGAGTCAAAGGAGACAAAGAACACTCCCGGTAATCCTGGGGTTAAGGCTATTTCCGGTAAACCTGTTGCCGAGAAGCCTGTTTCCGGTAAACCTGTTGCCGAGAAACCTGTTTCCGGTAAACCTGTTTCCAGTAAACCTGTTGCCGAGAAACCTGTTTCCAGTAAACCTGCTGCCGAGAAACCTGTTTCCAGTAAACCTGCTGCCGAGAAACCTGTTTCCGATAAACCTGTGAAGACTTTGGAAGTTGCAGGGATTAAGAAACAGTACCTCAAAAATCGCTCTGCCTGCAAGGTCACTTTCAAGCTGCCGAAAGAGGCGGCTCCAGATGCCCATAAGGTCAGTATCGTGGGTGATTTCAACAACTGGGAGGGAGGGGCTGCTGTGATGAAGAGGCTCAAAAGCGGTGACTTCACTATTACCATGGAACTTGAGACAGGAAGGGAGTACTGTTACCGTTACCTTATAGATGCTACAAAGTGGGAGAACGACTGGTGTGCCGACAGATACAGGCCAAATCCCTTTGGCTGTGATGATTCCGTGATAATTCTCTAAATGCCTTCAGAGGTTGTAAAAAGGAGATTGGCTGAAGCAGAAGGCTTCCTTGAGGAGGCAGAATACCTTTATAGTGAGAAGCTCAGCAATCTCCACACGCTTGCGAAACTATATCATGCAATGATCTATAGCCTTTTTGCACTCTTTGAGCTCAGGGATATCGGGGAGCTGACGCATGCAGATTTGATCGATAGCTTTGAGAGGGATTACGTGCAAAAAGGAATTTTTGATTCAACCGTCCTTAAAGCAATGCGCTTTGCTTATGATATAACACATGAGTGTGATTGTGTTCATATGAAACAGCCTGAGGATAGGGATGTATTGAGGTTAGAGCCAGTTGTGAGAAGTTTTGTCCATGAGGTTAAGGCACTTTTGAGTGGACAATAATTTAGCATACCTCTCAGTCCTGACTCCATTTTTACAAAGCCCGGAAGTTTGTCCCATGTATATAGGCCCTGTAAGCCTTCCGTCTTTCTTTCCACTTTTTATATCGAGAAATCCAGATGTAATAAATTTTTACTTGACTTTAATTCGAGTTATTCTTTAGAATGAGATTGAGAATAAATCTCAATAGGAAGTTTTTAAGCTTCACTATGCCTTCACGATAGACTCAAGATAAGGATTTAGAAGGAGTGATAGACGGGGTTCAAAAAGTATCCTGATTATCCTTTAATCCTGTCTGAAAATAGCTGAACTATTACGAATAAAAATTAAAGATATATGGAATGTCATAAAACAGAAAAGATAATTTCAGGTATTCAGAGGATAGTCCTTGTAGGCAACCCGAATGTGGGTAAGAGCGTCATATTTGGTTTCCTTACAGGTAAGTACGTTACGGTTTCGAATTATCCTGGGACTACAGTTGAGATATCACAGGGTAATATAAGCCTTGAAGGTAACAAGTTCCTTGTAATTGATACGCCGGGTGTGAACAACCTGATACCCATGAGTGAGGACGAGAAGGTTACAAGGGACATCCTGCTTTCAGAGAGACCCTTTGCCGTAATTCAGGTGGCGGATTCAAAAAACCTCAAACGGACCCTGATGATAACCCTTCAACTATCAGAGATGGGCCTGCCCCTTGTTCTGGACCTTAATATGGAAGATGAGGCTATGGACAGAGGTGTTCAGATTGACAAGGAGAGACTGAAAGAGTTACTCGGCATTGACGTAGTCGGTACGGTTGCCCCAAGGAGAAAAGGGGTTAAAGAACTAAAAGAGTGCATCCTCAGGGCAGCCATACCAAATATAAAGATTGTCTATGACAGTCTTATAGAGGAATATATAGAGAAGATAACCGCGCTGCTTCCGGAGTCGGGGGGGTCTGAAAGGGCGATAGCCTTGATGATCCTTGCAGGAGATGAGAGTCTGAGGAATTGGTTGAAACTCAAGTTTTCTGATGAAGTGATCGAGGAGGTAGAAAGTCTGAGGGATGAATGTCAGACCCATTATCCAAAACCACTGGGATTGATTATTCATGAGACAAGGTATCGTTATGTGAAGAGCATAACTGCTGAGGTTTTAACAAAGGTGCAGGCAAGCAGGGGGAGGCTTGGTCTCTTTCTGGAGAGGGTAAGTATGGACCCACTCTGGGGCCTTCCTGTCTTCCTGATCATATTATATCTGCTGTACCAGTTTGTAGGTGTTTTTGGAGCAGGTACCCTGGTGGATTTCTTTGAGAAGGTCATCTTCGGCCGGTACCTGAACCCAATGGTGATAAAACTTGTGGATGTGCTGTTACCTATACCTTTTCTTCGGGACATGCTCGTTGGGGAATATGGTGTTGTTACAGTGGCGTTAACCTATTCCATTGCCATCGTTCTTCCAATTACAGCGACATTCTTCATCGCTTTTTCAATCCTTGAGGATAGTGGATACCTGCCGCGTCTTGCCGTCATGAGCAACAGGGTCTTTAATCTGATCGGCCTTAACGGTAAGGCTATCTTACCTATGATACTCGGTCTTGGATGCGGGACCATGGCGGTTATGACCACGAGAATACTGGAAACGAAGCGGGACAGGATAATTGCCACATTTCTCCTCGCCCTGGCCGTTCCATGTTCAGCTCAACTTGGTGTGATTCTTGGAATGTTAGGCGCCCTTTCACTCAAAGCTACCATAATCTGGGTAGGTGTGATTTTAGGTGTCTTATTCGTTTCCGGGTTTCTTGCCTCAAAGGTTGTGCCTGGAGAGAAAACGGAATTCTTTCTTGAAATCCCGCCTATAAGGATGCCGGGGGTGTCAAATGTATTAATAAAAACCGTTGGCAGGATAGAGTGGTATCTGAAGGAAGCGGTTCCATTATTTATTCTTGGCACCCTCGTGTTGTTCTTTCTTGATAAATTCACACTCCTTGGCATTATAGAGAGGGGAGCATCTCCTGTGGTTCAGGGTTTTTTGGGTCTTCCGGGAAAAACAACAGGGTTCTTCCTTCTTGGGTTCCTCAGAAGAGACTATGGTGCTGCAGGTCTTTTCAGTATGGCAACAGCAGGCGAACTAACCCCTATTCAGTCACTTGTAAGTCTGGTAACCATTACCCTGTTTGTGCCCTGCCTTGCAAGCCTTTTTATGATAATTAAGGAGAGAGGGATGAAGGTTGCAGTTGCTGTAACCTCTATAGTCTTTATCCTTGCCTTTTTGGTCGGAGGTATGCTGAATTTTGCACTTAGGGGGTTGAATGTATCTCTATGAAAATACTTGTCTATGTGGACATGCCCGGACCCTGTTCAGAAACTAAAAGGGAAGGGGACCCGTTATGAAAAAGAATCGGGAGAGAAAGAAGATAGACCGGACAGGGAATTCAAAGGCTTCAGTCCGCATGCCTGCCCAAGAAAGTGATTACGAGGAGGTTTTCAGGAATTTCCTTCAGACTAAGGGCCTGAAACTGACCAGGGAAAGAAAGGTCATCCTTGAAGAAGTCTTCAAGTATCATGACCATTTCGATATTGATGAATTCTATCTGAAGGTCAGACAGGAAGGGTTAAAAGTCTCGAAGGCTTCAATATACAGGACCTTGCCGCTGCTCCTGGAGTGTGGACTCGTGGATGAGGTTAAAACTACAGAGAGACAGGTATTTTATGAACATATCCATGGACATAAACATCATGATCACCTCATCTGCCTCTCCTGCGGAAAAGTGATAGAGTTTTCTTCTCCTGCCATAGAGAGGCTTCAGGAAGAGATATGTAAAAAAAACCGATTTAAGAGTTTGAGGCACATTTTAGAGATTCAGGGTCATTGTAAGGACTGTTCCGGTGTTTGAGTTGTTGTGTTATTATAATAATCTTAAAATTTTCTAAACTACAAATACATGAAAGAAATGAAGACCTATCTTGACTGTTTTCCCTGTTTTTTAAGGCAGGTAGTTATAGCCCTGTCCCAGGTGTCAGTGGATGAAACCTTAAAGGTGGAGATATTGAAGGAGACACTTGAGGATATCCGGATGACTGATACTTCAAAGACCCCTGCACATGCCACTACGTTTATTCACAGGAAGATCCGGGGGCTCCTTGGATGTGACCCTTTTAAGGAGATAAAGCAGAGGTATAACCGGATAGCTCTCAAGCTTTATCCCCGCCTCAAGTCTCTCGTTGACGACTCGCCCGATCCGCTCTGGACAGCTTCCCGGCTGGCGATAGCGGGCAATGTTATAGACTTTGGTATTTATAGAGAGGTGGACATAGAGACAGAGATTAACCGTTCCCTTAAGGGTGAGATTGTGTGGGATGACTATGCAGATTTCAGGAAAGTCCTGGACAGCACCGAAGAGGTGCTTTATCTTGTTGACAATGCCGGAGAGATAGTTTTTGACAGAATACTGATTGAGACTATCCGGGACAGGGGTAAACGGGTTACTGCGATAGTAAAAGGTGGTCCTGTTATAAATGATTCAACGGCAGAGGACGCTCTTGAGGTGGGGCTTCAGGAGATATGTGAGATAAAGGACAATGGTTCAGATGCCATAGGTACTATTCTTGAGTGGTGTTCTGAAGAGTTTCGGGGGCTTTTTTACAGGGCATCCCTTATAATCAGTAAAGGGCAGGGTAACTTTGAGACACTGATGAACGTGGATAAAGAGGTCTTTTTTCTATTTCAGGCAAAGTGCGATGTGGTTTCCGGTTTTCTTGGTGTTGCTAATCGTTCGATGTTGCTTGTTGAAAACAGGAAACTCTTTAGCCACGAATCTCCACGAATGGGCACGAATTGAAGTCTTTATTCTTAACGCTGAAAGCATACGGAGGTGAGCATTATGGAGTATCTGAGACTCTCAAGGACTAATGAAGAGGAGCTTATTCAAAGTGCCATAGATGTACTGAACAGAGGTGGTGTTGTTGCCTTCCCCACAGAGACCTTTTATGCACTTGGAGCAATGTATGACAAGGAAGAGGCACTTAAGAGATTGTATGAGCTTAAGAGAAGGCCTTTTGAGAAGGCTATTCCGGTAATGATAGGTTCGACCGAACAACTCTCTCTTATAGCAACAGATGTCCCTGAAGAGGCGAACAGGCTTATGGAAAAGTACTGGCCAGGACCACTTACCATAGTATTGAAGGCACTGTCAGGCCTGAGCCGCTATCTTACAGCGGGGACAGATAAGGTTGCAGTGAGGATTCCGGGAGAATCCTTTGCCCTCGGTCTTGTCAGGAAGTCCGGCTTTCCCATAACTGCTACAAGTGCAAACCCTTCAGGTGTGCCTCCAGCCGAGGATGCCCAGGCTGTACTGAAATATTTTGGTGAGACCCTGGACCTTATAATAGATGGGAGACAGACTTCGGGGGGGGCTCCCTCAACCATAGTCGAGATAGTTAAGGGTGTGGTGAAGCTATTAAGGAAGGGCAGAATAAGAAAGATTACGCTGGATTAGAATTTCCTCGTTCCACGATCAAGGACATCTCTTATCACAGAGAGCAGTTTTGAGCTCTGGAATGGTTTTTTAAGGAATCCGTCTATCCAGACATTTCCAATGTCTTCACTAAACCCGGTTGTTGCAATTATCTTTGTGCCGGGCTTTAATTTCCTCAGTTGTTCTATCAACTGAGCTCCATCCATTGAGGGCATGACGATGTCTGTTATCACAAGGTCTATTTTATTTCTGTTTGCTTTGAAAAACTCAAGACCGTGCAGTGGATTATCATATATTATTACATTAAACCCATTATGAGAGAGTGCTTCTTTAATCAGTTGAAGTATCGGAATCTCATCATCAATGGCGAGTATTGTCTTAATAGCTGTGACCTTTTCTATCCCGTTAGAGCTGTCTCTGAAAAACTGTTTTTTAGATATTGGTAAATATATGTTAAATTTCGTTTCATGTCCCTTCCTGCTTTCAACAGTGATGTACCCGCCATGCTCTTTAATAATTCCATACACCATGGCAAGACCGAGCCCCGTACCCTTGCCCTTCTCTTTTGTGGTATAAAATGGTTCAAAAATATGCGGTAAATCTCTCTCTGATATTCCGGTTCCTGTATCTGTAACCATTATATGAATATACTCTCCACTCTTGATAGTTGCAGGAATATCAAGACTATTATGTTTGATCTCCACGAGTTTGGTAATTATGGCTATTTCACCTCCGTCAGGCATCGCATCTTTTGCATTGATTATCAGGTTCATCAGAACCTGTTCTATCTGGCTTACATCACCTTCAACGGGAGGGATAGGGCTGTCCAATTCTTTTCTGAGCACAACGTTTCCGGGAACAAGTCTTGAAACCATACTCATGGTATCTTCAATAACAGAGTTTATTGCAAAAGGGACAGATTCAACACTGCCTCTGCGGGCAAAGCTGAGTAGTTTGGAGACCATCTGAGAGGCCTGCCTTGCAGATGTTTCAATAACCCTTACCTTGGTTGCTATCTCAGGTAAAAGTTTATCATTCATGAGGATCAGGTCGGCATAACCGAGGATGGCGGTTAAGATATTATTGAAATCATGAGCAATCCCTCCTGCAAGGGTACCAATGGACTCCATCTTCTGGGAGTGCAGGAGCTGTGCCTGGAGCCGTTTCTTCTCTGTAAGATCGCGGTGAAACGACTGTATTAATAATCTGCCGTCTATCTGTATTGCCTTTGCGCTTATTTCAACGGATACTTTATTTTCATCCTTTCCGTAATGTTCGCTTTCAAATAACAGCGGCTCACCATTCAGCAGCCGTTGCAGACGGTCCCTCCACAGGAGTTTGTTTTTGTCTGTGTCAGGTCCAAGGTGTTGTATGTCTGTGCCTATAAGCTCTTTTTTCTCACGGTCATAGCTTTCACATGCCCGTTGATTTGCGTCCACGATCACTCCGTTGTCATCCATAATCAGTATACCGTCATTGGCATTTTCAAAGAGGGTTTTAAGCATAGCCTCCGACTTCCTGAGGTCCCTGGTCCGTTCCTGGACTGTTTCCTCAAGTTGCTGGGAATATTCCTTGAGTTTGTCTCTTTCCTTAAAAAGTTCATATTCAAGAGATAGATTTTTTATAATCAATCTTTGATGGAAATATCTCCATCCAAAAGCACCAAAGGCTGAAACCAGCAGGAAAACATTATTGTTAATAAATATTTTTACGTTAGTAATCTTATCGAAAAGTATAATTGGTATGAGATAAATAGCATATATCAGGACATTAACTAATACGGTCATTTTGATCGAAATTGCAAGGAAGCCAAGAACAAAGATAATAACAACAATCATTCCTGCATAATAGATAGATTGATGGCCTCCGAACGTGAGTATCATTAATTCCACCATAGATGCAGGGACTATGGTAGCCCCAATGATTATAATAAATGATAGAAAAAGTTCAGTTTGATTTTTTTTAAGCTTAAAAATCAAATAAAATAACATAACAAAAGAAGCAGCTATTAATCGATAGGTTAAAAATCTTACGAAATTTTCAGGTGTGATAAAGTAATCTAATACACTTAATAGTATTAAAAAGAAAGCACCAAAAGGGAAAAGGACGCTTATTGATGTTTGAGTTAATTTAAATAATCCTTTTTTTATGAATTTTTCTTTAGTCATAACGATTCAGTAAACTTGCCTCTTTCTTTTCTCAAGATCATTTTAGCAGTGTCATGAGCAACATAAACAACCCCGGATATTCCGACTCCCAGGGTAGTCCAATGACCTGTCAAGTATAAGCCTTCAACAAAAGAAGGCTTTCTCATGTCCGGGACTGCTAATTGTGAAGGGATACCTGCCCATCCATAAGAGGCACCTTTATAATTTAAAGTGTATCTATTTAAAGTATGCGGAGTAGCTGCATCTTTATATATTATATGTTTAGATAAGTTTGGGATTGTATATGTTTCTATTTTATCAACAAGCGATTCTGTAATTTTATGTTTGTTATTATCCCAAAATCTTTTATTTTTATGCGGTGCTGGTATAATCGATAAAAGAGTTGAAGTATCCCTGAGGACACGAAGCATGTGACCTTCAAAGTTTTCGAAATCACCTTTTTGTATAGTTTGATATGACTTGTATAAGTTATAATCCTTTAAGAAACAATAAGTAGTTCCATGCTCAGGTAAAGACTCGAAATATCCATCAAGACCTAAATATAAAATAAAGTTTGACATCGAAGGTGTCATGGTTTTTATTTTATGATAGAATTTTTCTTTAAGCCTTTCCTTTCCTACGAGTTTGAAAAAAGTCTGCCTGGCATCGCAATTTGAAATTATATATTTTGAGGATATGAGGTCACTATCGTCTAAAAATACTCCTGCAATTTTATCATTTTTAATTTTTATTTTTTTAACTAAACAAGATAGTCGTAATTCACCACCAAATTCTTTAAATATTTTTGTCAACGCATCGGGTAATGCCTGCATTCCACCTTCGGGATGATATCCTCCATCAAGAATATATTCAGTAAAGAGTCTTGCGCCTACAAATGCAGACATCAGTGAGGGTGGCAATCCAAGAAATCCTAATAAAGGAGCAGACAGAATAGCTTTCAGCTTATCGTTATGGAAAAAATTATCTAATAAATTCTTAAAAGTCCAACTCCTTAGTTGAGAAAAAAAACTATGATCTGCATTTATTAAACAATTAAAGAACCCTTTAATATTATCACTTTCTTCTGGAAAGATGGTTTGGAAATTTTCAATCGTTTCATTTAAATCAGCCCAGATCGAGACTTTACTGTCAGGCGTTATTATAATATTAGAAGGGTTATACTGTTTAATCTTTATTTTTTTATCTATTTCAAGGTTATCAAAAACTTTTCTTGTAATTCCGTCTTTTCTATAACCACCGAAACAATGAGCAGCAGCGTCAAAAGTAAACCCTTTCCTTTTAAAAGAAGTACAATACCCTCCGGGTTTATCATGTTGTTCGATGATCAAGACTTTCATTCCTGATCTTGCAAGATAACAACCGCAGACAAGTCCGCTTATTCCAGCGCCGATTATTATTGCATCATACTTTGTTTTGTTATTTTTTAACATTATTGTGAATTGTTAGTATTTAATAAGTTTTTTACCAGTTCTACAGACTCTCTTACCGTAGTTATCTTTGGTATGTCTTCATCGCGTACGGAGACCTTAAACTTTTTTTCAAGAGCAACTGTAATCTCGATTGCCTTGATTGAGTCAATTTCCAGGTCTTCAGTCAGGTTCTTCTCGGTGGTTATCTCTTTTTCATCGAATCCAGAGACTTCCGAGATTATTGATATGATTTCTTCCTCTACAGTTTCAGCTTTCATTTCGCATCCTCCTTATTGAATGAATTTCTTCAAAACCAGGGAGGCGTTATTGCCTCCAAAGGCATAGGAATTATTCAAAGCTATATTAACAGTCTGTTTCCTTGCCTGATTCGGCACACAATCAATATCACATTCAGGGTCAGGTGTTTCAAAATTGATAGTAGACGGTATCAGGTCGTTTTTTACAGCTAAGGCACACGTGATGGCCTCAAGTGCAGAGGCTGCTCCCATTGTGTGGCCTAACATGGATTTAATGGAGCTTATGGGAATTCTTTTACAGAGAGGGCCGAAAACTTCTTTAATTGCTGCGCTCTCATTTTTGTCGTTTGCCAGTGTACCTGTTCCATGGGCGCTTATATAGTCCACATCTTCAATTGTAATCCCTGCCTCTCGCATGGCCTTTTTCATACATTCCGCAATGCCCTCTACTGATGGGGTTGTCATGTGGCTGGCGTCGCAACTGAGGCCGTATCCTAATACTTCGGCATAAATCCGGGCATTCCTCTTTAAGGCATTCTCCAGGGTTTCCAATACAAGGATCCCTGCACCTTCTGCCAGCATCATGCCTTTCCTGTTCTTGTCAAAGGGCCGGCACTTTTCAGGCGCTACTGCCTTGAATTGATTAAACCCCGTAAATTCAATTCGTGACATTGGATCGGATGCCCCTGCAAACACGATGTCTGCCCTATTCAATCTTAGTAAATCATAACCATAAGCAACAGCATAATTACCGGCAGCGCAGGCGGTAGAAAACATAAAATTGGGGCCGTTGAATTTGAATTCTTTTGATATCATAGATGGTGCTGCATGTGTTGGCATTTGATAGAACAGTCTCTCACTTATTGCCTTGTTTTTTATTATTAACATATCAACTTCTTCAATTGTCTGAGCAGCACCCAGTGTTGTGCCATGAGAAACACCAACCCTGCAGCCGGCTAATTTTTCGGACGTCAAAGCTGTGTCTTCTAAAGCAAGCTTTGTTGATGCTAATGCCATTTGAGTAGCACGATTCATGACCTTCAGCCGTTTCGCTGAAATAAACTCTTCGGGATTAAATTGCTTTACTTCACCTCCCATATGTGTGAAATGGTTGGAGGTATCAAAGGATGACACAGGACTTATGCCTGATTTACCTTTCAGGAGGCTGTCCCAGAACGCATCCTTCCCGATCCCAATGGAGGATATAACACCAATGCCTGTTATGACTACCCTGTTTTTCATTTATTTAAGCTACAAATTAACACGAATTTGCACGAAAGAAAAGTTCTGTAAAATATTATTCTTTTAAAAGATACTCATTTTATTTGAATAAATCTTTCGTATTCAAGTTTTTCTTTCCCAAAGTTTAGCAGAATTGCTAACTGAAGACCGGTTGCTTTCAAGTAGTTAAGGACTTGAGCTCTATGCGCACCTGAAATTTTTTCTGCTGTCTTAAGTTCTATAATAATTTTATCTTCAACTAAAATATCGGCATAATAGTCTCCTACTACTTCTCTGTCGAAATAAACAGTTATTGGTGCTTGTTGTTTTGCCTTTATCTCTTTTCCCCGGAATTGCACCATCAGGGCGTTTTCGTATACTTTTTCTAAAAAGCCATAACCGAGTTTGTTATGTACTTGCATGGCCAGCCCAACTATTTCATACGATAAGTCTTTGTAAAGAATTTTCTTTCCATTTGTGTCTATTTGCGTTAATTCGTAGCTAAGCTCTTTCAAGCACGACCGCCGTATTATTGCCATATGGGTCGGATGATATTACAAGCGCTGTGTTAATGCTCTTCTCTCTTGCCTCATTCGGTACATAATCAAGGTCACATTGGGGATCTTTTTCTGAGTAATTTATTGTGGGTGGCAGAAATCCCTTATGAATAGCTCCGACTGCTGCAGATAGCGACATGGCGCCTGAGGCAGAAAATGTCTCCCCTGTCATGGACTTTATCGCGCTGACAGGGATGCTATAGGCCCTTTCTCCAAAAACCTTCTTGATTGCTGCTGTATCCATTTCGTCAAGCTCTCTTGTAGAGTTAGCACTTGCAGATATATAATCAATGTCGGCAATATCCAGGGAGGCTTCCCGGATGGCGAGTTTAATAGCGGTTGCAAGCCCATTGTCAGAGCTGAATCTTCTGTTGTTTTCAGAGGTAAAGGAGTTTCCATAGCCTGATACCTTTGCAAGAATGACAGCCCCTCTTTTAAGGGCATGCTCTTTTGACTCCAGGACTAAAACCGCAGCCCCTTCTGAAAGGATTGTGCCGCATCTTCTCGCATCGAAGGGACAACAGACAGGATCAGTACCGTCTGAGCCGGAGAGAAAGCCGAGCTTGTGAAAACCCATATATGTCTCCTCACACAGCTCTTCCACCCCACCTGCAAGAACTGCTTCAACCCTGTTTAACCTGATAAAATCAGCAGCATAGGTCAGGGCATCAAGAGAGGCACAGAAGCCTGTTGAGATGGTTGTATTAAAGCCCTTTATCTTAAAGCGGATAGATACCTGGCTTGCCGGGGAGTTTATCACAGTGTTTGGAAATAGTGAAGGATTGACATAGCGGGGACCTTCTCTAAGTCCTGCAAGGTCGAATTGTGCAATACTGTGAAGGCTTCCGAATGTCGTTCCTACCGAGACTCCGATATAATGCGTGTTTTCCTCATTGATATCCAGTCCGGCATCATCTATGGCAAGTCTGGCTGCCGAGGTTATGAGTTTTGTGCTCCGGTCAAGGATTCGCAGGTCCTTTTTGCCGATATAGGTTTCCGGATCAAAATCAATCACCTCTCCAGCTACATGTACATTGAATCCCGAGGTATCAAACAGGCTTATCTCCTTAAATCCAGACTTACCCTGTCTCAATCCGGTCCAGTAGGAATCTTTGCCTATGCCGATTGGTGATACAATTCCTATGCCTGTGATAACTATATCTCTTTCTGTATCGTTAGTTGTCGGACTTTCCATATAGAGTTCTTCGTTTTTACCAATCAGAGCGCTTCAATAACATAAAAGATTATTACACCTGATTCTTCCCGTGATTCTGTTATTGCACTCTCCGGTATCCCGGCCTGCTTGAATATCTCCCCGAAATCTTCTTCCTTGCGCTGCAGGAAACCGTCCCAGTCGGTTAGCCAGTGATAGTCCTGTGGTCTGTAACGGCGTACATCCTTGAATGGAGCAATCAACTTCCCCCCGGGTTTCAGAAGTTTATAGAGGGTGTTAAACATTTTTACGAGGAAGTCACTGGGCAGATAGTCAAAAAAACCGGCACTGTAAATGATGTCCCTGGTCCCGAAGTCTTTCAGGGTTACTTCGTAGTCGAACATCCTTACGGCATTGTGCTTTCTGAATTCAATATGGGGCAGGGCACCAGTGTGATAAAGACGGCTGTAAGAGAAGGAGAGTGCATCTTCATCATTATCCACACAGAGGATATCTGCCTTTGATTTAAGAATCTCGGGGGCGATCTCAACGAGTTCCCTGCAGGATCCACAGGCAATATTTAAAACAGACGGCATGGTCCTCTTTTTAAATTCTTCTTCAAGCATGTTCTGTAGCTTTCTTATCCGGTTTCTTACAGCAACGGCAAGTGTCGACTTCAGGGCAGCAAGGTCAAGATAGTATCCTATGCCATCAGACATGGGTATGTTTCTATATACGGTTTCAAGCGTTTTATGATCACCATGATAGCCTTGTGGCCATGTCCTCGCACGGTTATAAAGATAACCCTTTGAGAATATATGATTTGTCTTTTGATGGAATTGAGCCCTGTTATGTTTAATGGCCGATATATCCTTAATCCCATCTTCAAACCGCTCTGCCTTGAGCAGGAAGTCATCTGAAATCCGTTCGAGTATTCCAGGGGTATCATCATTGTCAACTGCTTGAGAATGTACTGTTTCTTCGAGGACCTGGAACCTTTCTATTAATTCTTCTGTGGCCTCTTCGATATAGTCTATCCACCGCTGCTGAATCTCTTTTTCATGGATATCAAGAAATTTTTCACTTCCAAAGTTGACGTTCTGTCCGCAATTCCAGCATCTTTCAGTATTGTTAAGGTTGAGGCTGTTACAATAGGGGCATGTTTTTTCAGAGGAGAGGTTGTCTTTGATATACTGCCACAGGGTCAACCTGGAAGATTTATCGAGGTTTATAAATCTCACAGCAATTCCATCTTCGTCTTTTCTGAGTATCATGCCGTCAATTTCAAAGTCACCAATGTTCGGCAGATGGGCCTTTAATCTGATTAGTTCATTTTCTGTTAAGTGTGATAATGAATTGAGGAAGGCGCCATTGAGTCCGAGATTTTTAATTTCAGCTTGTTGATGCACATCCCCGGAATTGTAACCTGATAAAATCGTAGCCGGAATCCCGGCATTACACCTTACGTCAAAACGTAGCATAGCCGCCTCCTTTAAACTGGATATAATGCCTATGCTTGCATTATATATGAAAAATTAAAAACTTGTCTAATAGTCTGGCATGGCCGGGTAGATAAAATGCCATAATCATGACTTGACTATCATTCCATCAAGCATCCTGATTATCCTTGTGCATTTCCGGGCAAGCGCATCATTGTGTGTGACTATGACAAAGGTTGTCCCCTTTAAGGAGTTAACTTCGGTGAGGAGATTGAAAAGGTCATCACCTGTTTTTGTGTCGAGATTGCCTGTTGGTTCATCAGCAAGGATAACCGCAGGTTCCATAATCAGAGCCCGTGCCACTGCAACGCGCTGCTGCTCACCTCCCGAGAGTTCCCCGGGCCTGTGTGAGATACGACCACGAAGGTCGAGGTCCGTTAGTATTGAAGTTGCCCGTTCTTTTATTACGGATTGGTTTAATCCGCTTATAATCCCCGGCATCATTACATTTTCAAGGGCGGTAAATTCAGACAGGAGGTGGTGAAACTGGAAGACAAATCCGATTCTGTTATTCCTGAACGAGGCGAGGGTCATATCGTCAAATGAGAAAACATCATCATTTCCGTACAGGACTACTCCTTCAGTAGGCTTGTCAAGGGTGCCGAGGATATGAAGGAGGGTGCTTTTACCCACACCGGATGCACCTACGATTGCAGCCATTTCCCCCTCTGCTATCTCAAGATCAATTCCCCTGAGAACCTCAAGGTCTCCTGCAGGTGTATGAAAAGATTTTTTCAGACCTCGGATATTGATGAGGGGCATTCTATCTGTCCGTTATCTCCTTTTTGATTTTCCTTACCTTTTCTGTCTGTTCCTTCAGTTTTTCTTTTGTTTTTTGGATTTCGTCAGCCTTTTCTGCAAGCTCATTGCTCTTTTCCTGTATCAGTTTCCCTGCTTCTTCCGATTTCTGACCAACCCATTTGAAGGGTTCACCACCTTTAAGGATGGCAATTACAATAAACGCCACTACTGCAATGATAGCGAGACATATAAATCGTTTGATAAGTTTAAACATGTTCTTATCCTGGTATCCTCTTCATTCATACCTCAAAGGCTCAACAGGGTTGAGCCTTGCTGCCTGATAGGCAGGGTAAATAGTGGCAAGAAAGCTTATGCCGATGGCTGAGAGCGATACAGCGAGAAAGTCGGATAGTTCCATCTTCACAGGTAGAGAGCTTAGATAATAGACATCTGAGGGGAGTTTTATTATTTCATATGTGTTTAACAGATAGCCCAGGAGATAGCCGCCTGTAACGCCAATGCTCGTACCTGCAAGCCCTATCATAAGTCCCTGAAAGATGAATATGGCCATTATTGCACGGTTTGTGGCACCCATAGCCTTAAGTATGGCTATCTCCCTCTCTTTTTCAATGACGTTCATTATGAGGGTGCTGATAATATTAAATGATGCAACGAGTATTATTAGTGTTAGTATAACAAACATGGTGAATTTTTCGAGTTTCAGTGCCGAGAAAAGGTTTTTGTTCATCTGCATCCAGTCTCTTGCGTAAAACGGGGGGCCAAGAACCTCCTGTACCCTTTCTCTCACCTCCGGGGCACTGTATATGTCGTTAATCCTCAGCTCAATTCCCGTTACAGCGTCTCCGGTTCGGAAAAACTCCTGTGCAGCCTTGAGGGATGTAAGTGCAAGGTTTGTATCGTACTCATACATGCCCACCTCAAATATCCCAACAACCCTGAACTTTCTCACCCTCGGGAGCATCCCCATCGGTCCCATCTCCTGAACAGGGGATATCACATTAATCTCATCTCCCATGTAAGCGCCAAGGGTATCTGAGAGTTCGCTGCCCAGTATTATGCCCGGAAGTTTTGAGTCCCCAGTGAGGCTATCAAGACTGCCTTCCTTCATGTGCGCTCTCAGGGATGTTGTCTGGTTTTCATACGCAGGGTCTATGCCCCTCAGATATACCCCGTGTGCCCGCTTGCCTTCTGATACCATTACCTGACCAAGGACAAAAGGTGATGCCCCGGTTACGCGGGGAAGGGTCTTTAATTCTTTAATTACCTCTCCATAGTTTTCTATGCCTCCTGTGTAGTTGAGTACGACAATATGGGCATTTACGCCGAGTATCTTTTTCCTCAGGTCTTCATGAAAGCCGCTCATTACGGACAGCACAACAAGGAGGGCCATAACTCCCACTGCAACCCCGCCTGTGGATATAAGCGTGTTGAAGGATATGCCTCTGCGTCTCTTTTTTGATTTAAGATACCTTAGTGCTATGAGTATCGGATAAGGTAGTTTCATATGTTATGATGTAAAATTGAAGCAATGAAGTAATGGAATTTTTCATGTGTTGATTGTCCTGTTAATCCAGAGCTCCAGCCTCCCGGTATTCCTTAATTTTATTTTATTTCTCAGGCTTCATCTGAGGGAACAGGATAACGTCCCGTATAGAGTGCGAGTTTGTCATAAGCATAACAAGTCTGTCAATTCCGATGCCCTCACCTGCAGCCGGAGGCATTCCGTACTCGAGTGCCCTGATGAAGTCGTCGTCCATCCAGTGGGCCTCTTCGTCTCCCTTCTCCTTTGCTTCCACCTGGCGGAGGAATCTGTCGCGCTGGTCCATGGGGTCATTCAGTTCTGTAAAGGCATTGGCTATCTCTCTTGAGGCTATGAAGAGCTCAAATCTTTCCACAAGTTCCGGCGAATCCTTTTTTTTCCTGGCAAGCGGGGAGAGTTCAAGGGGATAGTCGGTAATAAAAGTCGGCTGGATCAGGTGAGGCTCGACCTTTTCCTTGAATATCTCATCAAGGAGCTTTCCAAGTGTATGGATATCCCTCACATCTATTCCTTCAGCCTTTGCCCAGTCCCTGGCCTTTTCATAATCAGTGAGTGATTCTTCAGGCACACCATGTTTTATCATGGCCTCATACATGGGGAGCCTCGGCCAGGGAGGGGTAAAGTCGAGTGTGAGCTCACCATAGGGGATCTTGAGGGTGCCGTGTATCTCTTTTAGCAGTTCGGCAAACAGTCTTTCCGTAAAATCCATCAGGAAATTGTAGTCTTTATAGGCGATGTAGAACTCAAGCATGCTGAATTCAGGGTTATGTTTTGTGGATATACCCTCATTGCGGAAGTTTTTATTCAACTCGTATACACGTTCATATCCTCCGACAAGGAGCCTTTTGAGATAGAGCTCCGGTGCAATTCTCAGGTAGAGGTCCATGCCAAGGGCATTATGGTGTGTCCTGAAGGGTTTTGCAACCGCCCCCCCGGGTATCTGATGCATCATGGGGGTCTCCACCTCGATGAAACCCTCTTTTTCAAGGAAGTCCCGGATAAACTTGATGATGGCACTCCTTCGGGCGAATGTCTCCCTTACCTGTGGATTTACAATAAGGTCAACGTATCTCTGGCGGTATCTCAACTCTATATCCTTCAGGCCATGCCATTTCTCGGGCAGGGGTCTGAGTGACTTTGTCAGCAGGGTAAAGTCATCAACCAGGATGGTGAGTTCATTTGTCTTTGTCCTGAAGAGCCTGCCCCTTATTTCTACAATGTCACCGATATCAAGTTTTTTTACGATCTTGTATCTGTCTCCAAGAATGTCTTTACGGAAATAGAGCTGTATGCGGCCTGTCTCATCCTGTATATGTGAAAAGGCTGCCTTGCCGAAGTTCCTCCATGCAACAATCCTTCCTGTCACTGAGGATTCCACGTGGTCTTTCTCGAGGTCTTCCCTTGGGGTCTCTCCATGCAGGTTATGGAGTTCTCCGGCTTTATGTGTGACCTCATTGGGCTGCCCGTAGGGGTCTACCCCCATCTCCATGAGTTCCTTTAATTTTCTTATACGCTGCTCTATCAGCTCATTTACCTCTTCCAATCCAGCCTCCGTCAATCTTGAATCTCGAATTTTGAATTCCGTACTTAAGTCCGCAACTGTCCACTGCCAAGGACTATAAATTTAGTGCATGTGAGCTCTTCAAGCCCCATGGGGCCACGGGCATGTATCTTGTCGGTGGAGATGCCGATCTCTGCACCGAGACCGAACTGTCCACCGTCATTCAGCCTCGTGGAGGCGTTTATCATTACTGCTGATGAATCCACTTCGCGAAGGAATCTCATGGCCCTGTGGTAATTTTCCGTCACAATTGTGTCAGTATGGGCAGAGCTGTATTTTGCTATGTGCTCCATCGCCTCATCCATATCCTTTACGACCCTGACATTCACAATTAATTCAAGGTATTCCCTGTGAAAATCTTCATCCGTTGCCTCCTCAATTCCCGGCAATATCTGAGCAGTCCTTGCGCAACCCTTTATCTTTACACCGGCATCTTTAAATCTGCCGAGGATTGGAGGGAGGAACTCCCCTGCAACTGCGGCATCCACAAGCATGGTCTCCATGGCATTGCAGGTGCCGGGTCTCTGTACTTTTGAATTAAAGCATATATCCTCAGCCATCCCGAGGTCAGCATCCCTGTCGACAAAGACGTGGCATATCCCTTTATAATGTTTCAGGACAGGGATCCTGGAGTTCTCCGTAACAGTGCGTATCAGACCTTCTCCTCCCCTGGGGATGATGAGGTCAACCATACCCTCTAACTTGATCATCTCCATTACGGCCTCTCTGTCCGGGGTGTCAATAAAGGTGATTGCCCCTTCATGCAGGCCCTCTGACGAGGCAACCTCCCTGAGGATATTAACGATCGCCAGGTTTGAGTTGATTGCCTCTGAGCCGCCCCTGAGCAGCACGGCATTTCCGGCTTTCAGACAGAGGCCTGTGGCATCTGCCGTGACGTTGGGTCTTGATTCATATATTATGCCTATAACCCCGATGGGGACCCTCATCTTCCCGACCGTCATTCCGTTTGGTCTCTGCCTCATCCCTGTTATCTCGCCAACAGGGTCGGGCAGGGCAGCCACATCCCTCAGTCCCTCTGCCATTTCAGTGGTCCTTTTATCTGTCAGGGTCAGCCTGTCGATCAGTGCTGAACTCAACCCCTTATCCCTTGCAAAATCTATGTCCTTGCTGTTTTCTTTCTTGAGAATATCACTATTTTTGACAATGGCCTCTGCCATCTTCAGCAGTGCCCTGTTTTTCTGTGCTGTCGTGGCCTTGAGCAGTGCCCTTGCCCCGTCTCTTGCCTCAAGGGCCTTTTGGAGAACGAGATCGTGTATGTCCATATTGGTACCTCCAGGTTGTTAATCCTCCGGAATTATAAAATTATGAATTTATTTCAGTTGCATAAAAAAACTGTATATCTCGGGAAGGCATGACCCGGGAACAATACCTATTTAGAGTTTGTGTATAAACTACAGTCATCTGTCATTCCCGCAAGTGAAGCGAGTCGGGAATCCTTCTTAAATAACGATTCCGGACAAGCCGGAATGACAGAAAACAGCAACGGTTCGACTTTATACACAGACTCTATTTAAGTTCAGCCTTTTCCAATTGCTCAATATCTTTGCAGATCTCAGTGATGCTTTTGCCTCTGAAAAAGGTCTGTTATAAATATTTGTGTCAAGATAAACTTTTACTTTTTTTCTCCCCATATTATCCTTCTATATTAAGGTTATGAAGATGTTGACCGAAAAATCCTGTATTAGGATAGGGTTGTTTATTATACCAGAATTTGACAAAAACATTAAATGAGTGAATTGCGCCCTTTTCCGTGCATTGAGGTAAAGCCTCCAATAAGGTTAAAATTGACCATGTCTGAGATAAGGGTCCTTCCGGAGGAATTACAGAACCGTATAGCAGCAGGAGAGGTTATTGAGAGGCCCGCCTCTGTAGTAAAGGAGTTGATCGAGAACTCCATTGATGCAGGGGCCACGGAGGTCGGGGTTGACATACTCAATGGCGGCAGGCGTCTTATCCGTATCTCCGACAACGGCAGGGGCATGGAGCGGGAGGATGCCCTCATCTGTTTTTATCCCCATGCCACAAGCAAGATAAGTACAGAGGAAGACCTTTTTGATATCAGGACACTCGGTTTCCGGGGTGAGGCGCTTTCATCCATTGCCTCTGTCTCAAGGCTGAAGATACTGACTGCCCCTTCAGGCTCAACCCTCGGGGTCTCTGCGGAGATTCACGGAGGGAAACTGAGGGAGGTCAAAGAGGTTGCCCACAGCGGGACGACCATTGAGGTCAATGACCTCTTCTTTAACACACCGGCAAGAAAGAAGTTCCTGAAGAGCCAAAGGACGGAGGTATACCATATCGTAGAGACAGTTACCGTGGCGGGACTGTCTCACCCGGATGTGGCATTCTCACTTACGATAGACAGGGCAGAGACCCTCAGGCTTCCTGTGGCTATTGGCATGAGAGAGAGGGTGCTCCAGGTATATGGTGATGAGTTTTCAGGGGGACTCAGGGAGGCGAGGGAGAGTAAGCTCAGAGCCCTGATATCAGTGGAGGGAAACTTCCGCTCATCAAGGGCCAACCAGTATATCTTTGTGAACCGCAGACCAATCAGGGATGCCTCTTTAAGACATGCCGTCTACAGCGCCTATGATGCTTTTCTTCCAAGGGACAGGCACCCCATATTCTTTATCTACCTTGATGTAGCGCCCTCTGAGGTGGATTTTAATGTCCATCCTGCAAAGAGGGAGGTCCGTTTCAGTGATAAGGAGGCAGTTTACAGGTCGGTTTACAATGTTGTCAGGGGAGCCTTGACAAGCTCCGGGGAGGAGGTTACAGCTTACGGGTTTGAGACTGACGATACACCCGATGGCTTGCAACCCGCAACCCGCAACTCCCGTGCTGCAGCCCGCAACCCGCAACCCTCAACCCCCGAGGCCCCCCCTGTTGCAGAGTCGCTATTAAAATACGGTAATGATTTCAATTATATCTATCTTGGTGATGTATTCGTTGCCTATACCGATGGCCGGGGTATAACACTCATAGACCACCATGCCGCCCATGAGAGGATACTTTATGAGCGGCTGCGCGAGGGTGTCGGCCTTGATGTGACATACATGCTGTTCCCAAAGCAGGTGAGGCTGCCGGCAAGGGAATACAAGGTGCTTCTCCACCGTCTTGACGAGATAAGGGAGATGGGGATAGAGGCGGAGGACTTCGGGCATAATACACTTATGGTGAGGGCGGTCCCCCGGTTCCTCTTTGATGTTGATATGGCGGGAATCCTGTCTGATATTGCCTTCTGCCTGATTGAATCCACTGCCGGCTCCCCGGTTGAGGATATAAGGGACAGGATTGCAAAGCGGCTTGCATGCCACAGCTCTGTCAGGGGCGCCGTGATGCTGAGCCACGATGAGATTTCCCGGCTCCTGAATGACCTTTCAGCGGCGGAAGACCCTGAACACTGCCCACATGGGAGGCCGACAAGGATTCACATGAGCCTTGAGGACTTAAAGAGGATGTTTAAGAGGACGGGTTAGCAGACCTCGTGGTTTCTAAAGAGATTATTTGTGTAAAATAAATGCTGTGTGTTGTTTGTATTGCAGAGATTATAAGCCATGACAGAGATATTGGGAATAGAATATTTAAGGGAGATAGGGGCGAGGCTCAGGGCTGTTATCCCTCAGCTGAGGTTTTCTTCCACTGTCCGAGAGCCCCTTGAGGTGGGGGCTTCCGGGGACAAGACCTTTCAGATTGACAGGGTTGCTGAGGATACGGTGGTCTCAGCCCTGACGGAGCTCGGGAGACCGTTGACTATAGTTTCTGAAGAGATGGGCGTGCTGAATATTGGCGAAGGTGGTGACAGGGTCCTGATAGACCCGATTGACGGCAGTAAAAATGCTGTCTCAGGTCTTCCTCTGTTCTGCACCTCTATAGCTGTTGCAGCAGGGGAGACAGTGAAGGAGATATACCTCTCCTATATAATTAATCTTCTTAGTGGTGATGAGTTCTGGGCTGAGAAGGGGAGGGGGGCTTACTGGAACGGGCAGAGACTAAGGGCCCAGACAGATGATAAAGTCAGGGTGGTTGTTTATGAAACACAGAATCCGGGGAGGGACATCCCGGGGATTCTGCCGCTTCTCTCTCTTTCAAACAGGACCCGGTGTTTTGGTTCCACCGCCCTTGACCTCGCCTTTGTTGCATCAGGCGCTGTGAGTATTTATGCAAACCCCTCGCCTTCAAGGAGCTTTGATTTTGCAGGAGGGCTGCTTCTTGTGAGGGAGGCAGGCGGCATAATAACCGATACAAGGGGCGAGGATATTGACGGGGTTGAGCTTTCAATAAAAAAATCTACCCCTTTACTCGTCTCAGGTAATGAGAGTCTCCATAAAAAGGCCCTGGAGGCCCTTTCAGAATGAGGTTTAATTTATGATCCAGGTTAAAGGCTTGGATAAATCATACGGACAACAGGTTGTCTTTGACAATGTCTCTTTTACGATCAATCCCGGTGAACGTGTGGGATTCGTCGGGAGAAACGGTCATGGCAAGACCACGCTTTTGAAGATGATACTCGGGCAGGAGCATCCTGATTCGGGGACCATCAACATCCCCTCCGGTTACAGGACAGGACATCTATCGCAGCACATCAGTTTTAAGGAAAATACGGTGCTGAAAGAGGTATGCCTGAGCCTCCCTGATCATGAAGACGGTGTGGATGAGACTTACAAGGCGGAAACCATCCTCATGGGGCTCGGGTTTCTCAGGGATGACCTGGACCTCTCTCCAATGGAGCTGTCGGGAGGATACCAGGTGCGGCTTAACCTTGCAAAGGTGCTGGTCTCTGATCCAAACATCCTTCTCCTTGACGAGCCCACGAATTACCTTGATATTGTCTCCATGCGCTGGCTTGCCCGATTCCTGAGGGGTTGGCAAAAAGAGCTGATTATAATCACTCATGACCGCAACTTCATGGACAGCGTTACCACGCATACCATGGCCATACACCGTTGCAGGATACGAAAGGTTCCGGGCTCCACTGAAAAACTGTACCAGCAGTTACTCCTGGAAGAAGAGGTTTATGAAAAGACGAGGACAAACGACGAGAAAAAGCGTAAGGAGACCGAGCAGTTCATAAACCGCTTCAGGGCAAAGGCAACCAAGGCCAGGGCGGTTCAGTCAAGGGTAAAGGCCCTGAAGAGAAAGGAACAGCTTGAAGAGCTGTCCGAGATAAAAAAACTTGTCTTCACCTTTAATTCAGCGCCTTTTACAGGCAGGCAATTGATGGAAGTAAAAGACCTCTCTTTCGGGTTTGAGTCTGAGGGGCCTCTGCTGATAGAGGGCTTAAGCTTTTATGTTGGGAAAAAGGACCGTATTGCCATTATAGGTAAAAACGGAAAGGGCAAGACAACGCTTCTTAATCTACTTGCCGGGGAGCTTTCACCTGTGGGTGGAACTATCCATTGTCCCCGGGACCTGAAGCTTGCATATTTCGGCCAGACAAATATAAACCGTTTGGATCTCCGGAAAACCGTGGAAGAAGAGATAATGGATGTGCACCCGGAGCATCACAGGGGCGTAGCCCGTCGTATATGCGGGGCCATGATGTTTCCCGGGGACCATGCCCTGAAAAAAGTGGGTGTCCTTTCCGGAGGAGAAAAGAGCCGGGTCCTGCTCGGTAAACTGCTTGTCACTCCGGCCAATATGCTGCTGCTGGATGAGCCCACCAACCACCTTGATATGGAGTCTACGGACTCACTCCTTGAGGCAATTGACGACTTCAGGGGCGCTGTTGTCATAGTTACACACAGTGAGATGATACTCCATGAGCTGGCAACACGGCTTATTGTCTTTGATGACGGAAAGGTGACCCTTTTTGAAGGGACATACCAGGAATTCCTGGACCGTGTGGGATGGAAAAATGAAGAGACTGCCGTCCGGTTCAGGGCTCCTGTGAGCGGTCGTGCAAGACCATCCGGAAACAGAAAACACCTGCGGCGTATCCGGGCCGGATTAATTAATGAAAGGTCGAGGACCCTGGGAGCACTGCAGAGGAAGATTGACGAGATCGAAAGTGAGATAATAAGGCTGGAAGAAAAGGCAGATCAGGATCACGATGACCTTATAAAAGTTATAAAAGCCTCTGTTGCAGGTAACGCTGAAACCATCGGGAGACTTTCAAAGGCCCTTCATGACTCAAAGTCGGAAATTGAATCACTCTTCTCTGCACTGGAATCCCTGCATAGCGATCTTGACAGTACAACAAAGGAGTTTGAGAAGAAGCTCAATGCTGTGGAAATATAGCGAGTTTTGTTTGCGTAATCGAAAGAGTTTTTATTATCTGATCAATGAATTCTGAACCGGTTTCAATCACAGGCTTCTGTGTGCTCCCGAGGGTCTCCATGCCGGGGAGATTACTCCTTGACTGTCGAATCCGGGTGATATGTGCCCTGGGTTATTCGGATTTTGTCCGTGCAAGGACGGCTCCATAGACCTCTTTTACGCCTGCACGGAGGAGAACCCTTGCGCATTCATTAATAGTGGCACCGGTCGTCATTACGTCATCAACAATAAAAACACGGCCGGGCAGAAGTTTCCTGTCGGACATGATAACCGAGAAGGCACCTTTTGGATTTTTGAGACGTTTTGCCCTTGAGAGGAGGCTCTGAGGCTGTATGTCTCCGGGCTTAACGAGGATGTTTGGTTCCATGGGAATCGAGAATTCCCTGGAGAGAATATGGCACAGGAGATGGCTTTGATTAAAACCCCTCAAAATCAGCCTCTCCTTACTCAGGGGGACAGGCAGGAATACATCCACAGGCGGTAACGAAAGAGAAGCGAGGAGTTCCCCCAGCGGGATGGAGAGTCTTCGAACCTTTTCAAACTTCAGGAGATTGATTGCTGTCTTCAGTGCTCCATCATAGTCCCCAAAGACGTATACCTTTTTGTAGTAAGGCCTCTCTTTAATGCAGGTTATACACTTGAATGAGTAATCTGAGGGAAGCGCAATGCCACAGGTCCGGCATCTTTTTATATCAGGGTTATGAGTTAATGATTGCCAGCAGTCAGTGCAGAAGGGGGCGTGTTTCAGACTGTCTGTGAATCTGTTACAGGAAGGACACCTTGAAGGAAAGATCAGGTTAAAGAGCTTCCACATTTTCCGCATCTTGGTTGCAGAGAAAGAGCTGAAGCCTTGACACTGTTCTTTATCCCGCAGTCAGGACAGTCCAGGATGATAATCTCCTCTTCCGAAGCCTCTCCGGTACGGGCTTCAGTTTTAACTTCCGGGACATCTGATGGCTTTGAGGTGTTGAAAGGTATACCGATGAGCTCTTCCCTGACGAACCTTACATAATTATTGTCACTTTCAATAATCTCTATCCCCATGCCGTTTTTCACCAGATGTAAATGGATCTTTACAGTCCGCCTCACCACCCCCTTCAGTTGTGAAGTGGAACCATCAGGAAGTATAAGTTGTATATTAATCACTGCCCCGGGGACGAAACCATGCTGGGTCCTGATAAACAATCCCTTCTCTGAGAGGTCGGAGGATATGCCTCTGAAGATCATGTCTCCGGAACTGAACTCGGTCTCAATACGTTTTGTATACCGTTTATGTCTCCTTTTCGACATTAGTTGAAGTGTTCTTTAAGTTTTATAATATCCTCTCTCTTCTGGCCTGTAGAGATTATGTCAATGTTTATACCGAGGGTTTCCTCAATCATTTTTATATAAGCACGGGCATTTTCCGGTAATTCAACAAATTCCGTGACACCGAGAGTCGATTCATTCCATCCCTTAAATTCCCTGTAGATGGGTTCGCACTCCTCGATTACCGGCAGTTCGCTCGGAAACTCTTCAAGGGTTTTCCCCTTATAGCGATAACCGAAGCAGACCTTGATCGTATCAAAGCCGTCGAGAATATCAAGTTTTGTGAGCACAAGACCAGTGAGTCCATTAACCCTCACAGCATGCCTCAGAACAACCATGTCCAGCCATCCACACCTTCTTGGCCTTCCGGTGGTAGCCCCGAACTCACCTCCCTGTTCTCTTATCTCCTCACCAAGGGCATCGTGTATTTCTGTGGTGAAAGGTCCTCCACCCACCCTTGTTGTATAGGCCTTTGCCACGCCGAGCACGACATCTATACGTGTTGGACCCACCCCCAGTCCGGTGCAGGCGCCTCCTGCAGTTGCCGAAGATGAGGTCACATAGGGATATGTGCCGTGATCTATATCAAGCAGTGTCCCCTGCGCCCCTTCAAAGAGGACATTACCCCCCTCATCAAGCGCCCTGTTGACAAGGATATCCGTATCATCGATATACTCCTTGAGTTTTTCGGCATAGCACATGTATTCGGAATAGATATCTTCAACATCAAAGGTCTCTGTCCCGTAAAGGTTCTTGAGGATGTAGTTGATATCCTTGAGATTTGCCTGCAGCTTGTCTCTGAATACAGCCGGATAATAAAGATCTGTAACCCTTATCCCGGTTCTTGCCATCTTGTCCATGTAGGCAGGACCTATGCCCCTGCCTGTAGTCCCTATCTTCCTGTTACCCTTAAGCGCCTCTTTCTCTCTCTCTATGGCGATATGATAAGGCATTATGAGGTGGGCATTCCTGCTTATCCTGAGGCTGCCGTTCAACTTCACGCCCCGTTTCTCCAGCCCTTCCATCTCTTCTATGAGTGCCTCAGGGTTTATAACCACTCCGTTCCCTATCAGGCAGAGTTTTCCGCTGTGCAGAATTCCTGACGGTATAAGATGGAGTACGAATTTCTCATCATTAATAACCACTGTATGCCCGGCATTATGACCGCCCTGAAATCGTGCAACTACATCGGCCTTATCCGTTAATGAATCTACGATCTTTCCTTTTCCTTCGTCACCCCACTGGGCTCCGAGTATAACAACTGCTCTGGACATATAAAAAACCTCCTGAAACTGAATTATGTAAAAGTGTTACGCTATTTGATTTCCTGTCATTTACTGAATCTTTTCATGATTGTCCTGACCTCATCAAGCAGGCCTGAATCCTCACTGTCCTTTCCGGTGCATATTAATGATAACAGCTTTTCCCCCTTCTCTGCTCTTTCAATCTTTATTACATACTTGATTTCGTTCAGTTTTGCGTAGTCAAAGGAACTTTCAAAGGGCCTTTTTATAATATCCCTGACTGCATCAAAACCCTTTTTCCGCAACTCTTTTGCAACCCTCAGCGCCAGGGTCTTACCGGCGGTAAGATCAACGATAAGTATCGAGATCCTTGCAGGTACCGCTTTTTTTAAGACACCAAGTATGCTCCCCAGATCAATGGAAAACCCTGTAGCCGGAGAGTCATTGCCAAAAGAGCCGATGAGGGAGTCATACCTCCCGCCACTCCCGATTAAAAGGCCCTCTTCGGGAATAAAGGCCTCAAAAAAAACCCCGGTATGATAATCAAACCCTCTGGCTTCCGAGAGGTCGAATATTACCTTCCTGTGAACACCATGGGTCTTCATAAATCCGTATACCTCCTGAAGGTTTTTCAGGGCATCCTCTGAAACAGGATTGTCGACAAGGTTTTCCGCCTTCCCGAGAATATCTTCATCTCCGTAGAGATACATTATCTCTTCATACAGTCTCAGTTCCTGCTCCGTAAGTATCCCGGCCTTGTGGAGACCATGAAGTCCGGAGGTATCTTTACGGACAAAGATGGATTTCAGGGTCTCTATATGGGGAATGAGTTTCTCCTGTTCCAGAAACCCTCGCAGAAAGTCTCTCTGCCCCATGGATATCCTGTAATCCTTCAGGTGAGCCGACCTGAGCACATCTGTAAAAAGGGATATTATCTCGGCATCTCCCTCCGGCTCCTTTATGCCTATAAGCTCCGCACCTAACTGAAAACTCTCTCTCTGCCTGCCGCCATGCACTTTTTCGTACCTGAAGACATTCAGACAATAAGAGAGGCGCAGAGGGCGTATATCGCGAAGCGCTGTACCTGCAATCCTTGCAATCTGTGGTGTAACATCAGGCCGCAGGATCATGACCCTGCCACTCTGGCGGTCGGTCAGTTTGTAACCGCTCTCTGTGAGGTCCTCTCCGGCACCACGGGATATTACGTCAAGATACTCAAATATCGGTGTTATTACCTCCCTGTAGCCCCACTTTCTCATGGCATCGAGACACCGGGACTCCAGTACCCGTTTTCTTTCAGCAAATCCGGGCAGGAGGTTTATGCATCCTCTGGGGCTCATGGGGCGGTCTGAGAGCGGGGCAGTCATTATTACAATCTGATGAGCCTGACGGATATGATATTGGGGAGTTCTCTTATCTCATCAAGCAGACCGGCACTCACTTCAGTGTCCACGCTGACAACGGATATGGCCATCCCGGCAGCAGATTCACGTCCAAAATGCATCCCGGCAATATTTATGTTATTTTTACCGAGCAGTGCCCCGATATTGCCGATTACTCCCGGACGGTCCTTGTTGTGAATATAGAGCATAATACCCTCGGGGATAATCTCCACAGGAAAACTGTCGACACGTATGATCCGGGGCTCTTTCTTTCCGTACAGGGTGCCATAAACTGAATTCTCTTTCCCGTTGGCCTTTACCTTGATAACAAGCATATTATGAAAATTACCGGACTCCGGACTCCTCATCTCCTTTACCTCTATGCCGCGCTCCCTGGCTATCAGCGGGGCATTAACAAAATTCACGGTCTCCGTCAGGATAGGTGTAAGCAACCCTTTAAGTGCGGCAATGGTGACGGGTTTGGTATCGATCTCCCCTGCCTTTCCCCTGAATTCCACTGTTACCTCTGTTATTCCCCCCTCATATACCTGTGCCGCAAAGCTGCCGAGGGCCTCTGCCAATGTGATATAAGGCCTGAGCCGCGGCAACTGATCAGCAGGAATGGAGGGGAAGTTTACGGCATTACGTATGGTGCCGTTCAGGAGATATTCGACCACCTGCTCTGCTATGGCGATAGCCACGTTTTCCTGAGCCTCTCTCGTGGATGCTGCGAGATGGGGGGTGCATATAATACGGTCGAGTTTTATCAGGCTGAGGTCCTCAGGTGGTTCCTTCTCAAAGACATCCAGAGCAGCTCCTCCCACCTTTCCCGACTGAATTGCATCACTGAGGTCCTTTTCGTTTACAATTCCGCCCCTTGCGCAGTTAATGATATATACGCCATCCTTCATGGTCTGTATGGTCTCACGGTTAACAAGATTTGTGGTCTCTGTCGTAAGGGGTGTATGGATCGTTATAAAATCAGAGCGTTTAAAAAGTTCGCTTATGCTCGCCTTTTCCACCCCGAGCTCCCCCGCCTTTTCATCACTCAGGAAGGGGTCATATCCAATCACGTTCATCTCGAATGCATGGGCACGCCTGGCCACCTGGGAGCCAATGTTTCCGAGTCCGAGAATTCCGAGTGTCTTGTTAAAGAGCTCAACACCCATGAACTTCTTCTTTTCCCACTTGCCCTCCTTCATCGAAAATGTGGCCTGCGGGATATTCCTTGCAAGGGCAAACATCAGTGCAATCGCATGCTCTGCGGTTGTAATGGTATTTCCGCCGGGGGTATTCATCACCACAATGCCCCTTTTTGTTGCAGTATTTTTATCAACATTATCAAGACCTGAGCCGGCCCTGCCGATTACCTTCAGGCTGGTGGCTGCTTCAATAATCTCTGCGGTCACCGTTGTGGCACTCCTTATGACCAGGCCGTGATATTCTGCAATACAGGCCTTCAGTTCCTCAGGGGTCATTCCGGTTTTGACATCCACGTGAATGCCCGCCTTTTTCATCAGTTCGACACCCTTTGGAGAGATATTGTCACTCACAAGAACCTTCATTACCTTTGTTCCTCCTGTTTTTAACTTAAATATCTTTAATTTTTTTATTTAATATCATTTAGTTATCCAGAGTTATCAAGGAAGCTTGCCGGATACCGAAAACTCAAGCCAACCTTTGGCACCCATTCAGCCGGGGATAAAGACAAGTCCGAACCTTGTAATCAGGGTGTCTTTACGTCAGGCGTATTTCTTCTCAAAGTCAGCCATGAACGCAATTAACGCATCCACACCCTCTTCGGGCATTGCGTTATATATGCTTGCCCGCATTCCCCCGACGGACCGGTGTCCTTTGAGGTTTACCAGCCCTGCATCCCTTGCCAACTCAAGGAATTTGCCGTCAAGGTCCGGGTTGGCCAGTATAAAGGGTATATTCATCCATGAACGGCAGTCCGGAGCAACCGGGTTGCTATAGAACCCGGAGTTGTCGATAAAGGCATAGAGCTTATCAGCCTTACACTTGTTGATCCCGGCTATTGCCTTGATTCCGCCTTTTCCCCTGATCCATTCGAATACCAGACCGGCAATATACCAGCTATATGTGGGGGGCGTGTTATACATGGAACCAGCCTTTGCATGTGTTTCGTAGTTGAACATTGTGGGTGTGCCGGAAATGGTTTCCCCTATCAGATCATCCCTGACTATTACAATGGTTAGACCGGCAGGACCTATATTCTTCTGCGCCCCCGCATAGATTACACCAAACCTGGAGACATCAACAGGCCGTGAGAGGATGGCGGAAGACATGTCGGCAACAAGGGGAACATTACCAACATCCGGTATCCCGTGAAACTCAACTCCGCCGATCGTCTCGTTAGGTGTGTAGTGGACATAGGCAGCATCAGGGTTAAGAGACCATTGCTGCCGTGGCGGTATCGTGGTGAAATTGCTTGCCTCAGCCGTTGCAGCAATGTTTACATTACAGAAACGCCTTGCCTCGGCAATAGCCTTTCCGGACCAGGAGCCTGTGTTGATATAGTCTGCGGTATCCCTGCCCCTCAACAGGTTCATGGGAACCATGGCAAACTGACTGGAGGCCCCGCCCTGTAGAAAAAGGCTCTTGTAGTTATCAGGAATAGTCAGTATCTCTTTCAGGTCGGCCTCAGCCTTCTCAGCGATGGAGGTGAATTCCTTGCCGCGATGACTCATCTCCATTACCGACATGCCGGTACCGTGCCGGTCCGCCATTTCAGTTGAAGCCTGTTCCAGAACCTCTGCAGGCAGCATGGCCGGTCCTGCGCTGAAGTTAAATACCCGTGACATACGGCACTCCTTTTTCCCTGTCTGCTAATATAACATCAGGATATTTTATTTTAAGTTTTGCATTTATCCCGGACTGACTATTATAATAAAAGTAATGAAAAAGAAGATACTTTTTGGGTTATTAACATTGCTTATAGGATTCCTCATCGGCGGACTTACCTATTATTCAATATATGAGCGTGTAAGGATTCCGCAGAGAAGCGTTTATAGCCCCCCGATAGTCTCACAGAAGGTGGTGGATACAAGCAAGGCCTTTGCAGATATTGTCGAGGCAGTTTCTCCGTCGGTTGTAAATATCTCCACTAAAAAGACCGTCAGTAGAGAAAGGCCGTCCCTCTTTAATGACCCCTTCTTTGACTTTATTAATCCCTTTCAGGAACTTCCCAGGAAGTGGAAGGAGCAGAGCCTTGGATCGGGCGTCATTGTTTCAGGTGATGGTTATATCATTACAAATAATCACGTAGTAGAACAGGCCGATGAGATAAAGGTGACCCTTTATGACAGGAGGACCCTTACCGGTAAGGTGGTCGGGGCTGACCCCAAGACGGATATTGCGCTTGTAAAGATAAACGTGAAAGGTCTTCCCACTATTCCATGGGGCGACTCCGAGAAGCTGAGAGTAGGGGAATTTGTACTTGCAATCGGCAACCCCTTCGGTCTCAGTCATACTGTAACCATGGGTATTGTCAGTGCCGTCGGGAGGGCCAATGTGGGGATAGCTGATTATGAGGACTTCATCCAGACGGATGCAGCGATTAATCCGGGCAATTCGGGTGGTCCCCTTGTCAACATCCAGGGTGAACTTATAGGTATAAATACCGCCATATTCTCGCGGAGCGGCGGTTACCAGGGGATAGGTTTTGCAGTCCCCAGTAATATGGTCCGGAGTGTTATGGAGCAGCTCAGGAAGAAAGGCAAGGTTATCAGGGGCTGGCTTGGGGTTACCATTCAGGACATGACCCCGGAGCTTGCCGGGAAATTCGGCCTCAAGACCACTGCCGGAGCCCTTGTAAGCGATGTCTTCAAGGACAGTCCTGCACAAAAGGCGGGAATAAAAAGGGGTGATGTAATCATTGAGTACGATGGAAAGGCCATAACGAGTGTTTCATCCCTCAGAAACATGGTTGCTCAGAGCAGGGTCGGTTCAAAGGTGGAGGTCACGGTTGTACGAAACAGCACACGGAATAAACTCAGGGTTGTAGTTAATGAGCTTCCAAAGGAGTTTTCCGAAGCTTCCTCCGTACTGCCGAAGGAGAAGCCTGATGATGTGAAGGCCCTGGCAGGGATAACTGTAACGGAGTTGACCGGCTCTATCGCCAAACAGCTTGGAATTGACCAGTCAGAGAAGGGGGTTGTAGTTCTTAATGTCGAGTCCGACAGTGCAGCGCAGGAGGCAGGGATCAAGAAGGGCGATGTGATACAGGAGATAGACAGGAAAAGGATTTACAGCATTGATGACTGGAAGAAGATCATCTCCGGGATAAAACCCGATGAGATGGTTGTGATGTTCCTAAACAGGGGGGGCAGGAAATTCTATGTGGCTCTGAAGCCATAGCAGTCATTGGTCAGGAGTCAAAATCGCTGGTCTCTGGTTTCCGGGAAAAAAGACCAGCCAGGGAGAGGAGGTGAGAAAATGCTGATACTTATGAAGCTTTTGATACTTGCAGCCTTTGTGTCCGGGGGTTTTTACATGGGCGGCAGGTACGGCTATGAGTACTGGGGGGCAGTGTCGGGCATGATTTTAGGGATTATAACCCTTTTATCAGATAGTATTCTTCAAAAAGTTAAGCCGGGCAGATTTATCGGTGCCTTTATCGGTCTTCTTTTTGGTCTGCTCTTTTCAAAGCTTGTTTTAATTCCCTTGTCGCCGGTACTTGCCGACAAGATTAACAGCCTTTCTTTTGCCTTGAATGCCATTTTAGGATATGGTGGTCTGCTTGTGGGTGCAAACAGGGGGAGAAATCTTACAGTCTCCGGCATCCTCAGGCTCTTTAAAGGACAGGCCATTGAGAGCAATCTGAAGCTTCTTGATACCAGTGTTATTATTGACGGCAGGATAGCGGATATTTGCGAGACGGGATTTATTGAAGGAACCTTTATTATACCCCAGTTTATTCTCCAGGAGCTCCAGCACATTGCGGATTCTTCCGACTCTAATAAAAGGGCACGGGGCAGAAGGGGCCTCGACATACTGCACAGGATTCAGAAAATGTCCAATATCTCGGTGAAGATAGTAGAGGAGGATTTCCCCAATATCAAGGAAGTGGATGCAAAGCTGGTAGCCCTTGCCAGGATGCTCGATGCAAAGGTCATGACAAATGACTTTAACCTCAACAAGGTTGCAGAGCTGCAGGGTGTATCCGTTCTGAATATCAATGAACTTGCCAATACCCTGAAACCCGTTGTCCTTCCGGGAGAGACCATGAACGTCTTTGTCCTTAAGGAGGGAAAGGAGTATAACCAGGGAGTTGCCTATCTTGATGACGGGACAATGGTTGTTGTAGAGAACGGCAGGAGGTTTATAGGAAAGAAGATTGACGTTGCAGTGACGAGCGTGTTGCAGACCACCGCGGGCAGGATGATCTTTTCAAAGCCGAAGGATGAGCATGAAAGGGAAGAGTTGAAATTGCAAAGGGGATGATGAAGCCCGTTATTGCTATAGTCCCGTCTGCGGGTTCAGGCAGGAGGTTTGGGGAGGGTAAGACCCTCCTGAATCTGAAGGGGATGCCCGTGATCGCCCGGACACTCAGCGCGCTGCAAGACGTTGAGGAGATAGTTGAGGTCATACCTGTAATGCGCAATGATGAGATGGAAAAGACGCTTGAGATCGTGGAGCAATACGGTTTCACAAAGGTCAGGAAGATTGCTCCGGGCGGGAAGGAGAGGCAGGAGTCCGTGTTTCATGGTCTTGGCCTGATTGAACGGAAAGGCTGTATCGTATTGGTGCATGATGGTGTAAGGCCCCTTGTTACCCCGGGGATAATACGTAATGCTATTGCAGCGCTTGAGGACCTTGACGGAGTTGTTACTGCTGTTGCCGTAAAAGATACAATTAAAGAGGTCATGGACGGTATGGTCAAAAAGACCCTTGCAAGGGAGACGCTTTTTGCTGTTCAGACCCCGCAGGTATTTCCTTATAAAGTCCTGATGGAGGCATATACGGAGGCCCTGAGCTCTGGCATGTATTTTACTGATGATGCTGCCATGGTTGAACACTACGGTGGCAGGGTGAAGGTGATAGAGGGTGAATACACCAATATCAAGATTACAACCCGGGAAGACCTTGCCGTGGCAGAGACCTTTCTGAAGAGCCGTTCCTGACCCGCTATGCGTATTGGTACCGGATATGATTCCCACAGGCTTGTCTCCAACAGGAGGCTTGTGATTGGCGGTGTCGGGATCCCCTTTGAAAAGGGTCTGATCGGGTATTCGGATGGAGACGTACTCGTCCATGCCATAATTGATGCCCTTATAGGGGCAATGGGGATGGGTGATATAGGAAAGCACTTTCCTGACTCAGAGCCCGAATGGAAGGATGCATCAAGCCTTGGGATGCTTAAGTACACAGTCGGGATTGTCAGGATGAACGGTTTTGAGATAGCATGGATTGATTCGACCGTTATTACGGAAAAACCCCGCCTTGCCCCTTTTATCCCTGAGATGATCCGTTCTATAGAGGGGGCGGGTGTGCCTGGGGGGGTTGTTAATATCAAGGCTAAAACCAATGAAGGTATGGGTTTTGTCGGTCGTGGTGAGGGAATTGCGGCAATGGCTTCAGCCCTGTTGAGGAAATTGACGGAGGAACCGTTATGAGGGACATTGTACTCTATTGTACCGGGGAGGGACTCTGGGCTGCCGAGACAACAAAGCTTCCCGGCTACACGACCTATGGCAGGACTGAAGAGGAGGCAATAAGAAAAATAAGGGACGCCATCACCATATATTTTCCCTGCGGGGACTGCAAAGAGACGGAAGGCGGTCATTAATGAAAATTGATACAGCAGTCTTCATGGATAAACTCTTTAGGATATATGGAGAAATTGACAGTGTTTGCAGGGATTCAGCGGATTATTACGGGTTCAGTTGTGATGGTTGTAACGACAACTGCTGCCGGACGGTCTTTTATCACTACACAATAGTTGAATCTTTTGGTCTCCTTGAGGGCTTTGATAAACTGCCCGTTGAGATTAAGGACGAAAGCATGAGAAGGGGGCGGGATTATCTGAAGGATCTGGACAAACACAGGGGCAGGGAGGAAGAGCTGGAGATGATGTGCCCCCTGAACTACGATGGGCGCTGCAGGATTTACGAATACAGGCCTCTTATCTGCAGAATTCATGGCTTTCCCGGAGGACTCGACCATCCCGTTAAAGGTAAGCAGAGTTTTACCGGTTGCGGGATATTTAATAAAACCTTTCAGGAAAAATGGACACATCTTATTGACCGTACCCCATTTTATACCCGGATAGCCAACCTTGAGGGTCAAATAAGACGTGAGATGGACTACATGATGAGATTCCGCAAGACTATTGCAGAGATGCTGATTGAGAGGAATCTCTATGACGGGCTGGATTTGGGTGTAAAGGATAAGTAATGGATAAAAAGAAAAAGAAGATACGAAGAAAATACTTCAGGCACAGGGAGCTGCGGTTTTCGATTGCGCTCGTAATCCTCTGGTCACTTCTTGCCATGGCTTTTTTAACATATTTAACCAGGGAGCTCGGTGGGAAAATAGAACCTGGTCTCTTTTTCTTTATCATTGTTTTCGCGGGTTATGCGGTTGTTGTGGTTTTTTTAACCCTCTTTTTTGCGCATCGTTTTGTAGGCCCCTTTGAAAGGTTAAAGACGGAGATGAGGATCATACTCTCAGGTGATTATCACAGACGGTTGTGCATAAGGAACAATGATGATGTTTATATCAGGTCTTTCATTTCGGAAGTCAATAAGGTGCTGGATGAACTTGAAAAGATGAAACTCTTTAAAGAAGAGCTTCATGCGAATATAGATTACGAATTGCAGAATATAGTCTCTCTTTTTGAAAACAGGGATGTTTCAGGGGAAAAACAGAGAGAGACAATGATTGCATTTCATGAAAAAGTGAATACATTGTTTAAGTAGGAGAATAAGTAGTGTCTGTGTATAAACTGCGGTTATCTGTCATTCCCGCAAGTGAAGCGAGTCGGGAATGACAATCCTCCGACATAACAAGGTTGACATGACAGTAGCTTTATGAAAAGAGGGAAATAAAAAGTTGCACTTTATTCATTTTTCAGCATGTAAGTGGAGGAAGGGTTTATGGCACGGATAATGGACGGGCGTAGTCTTTCAGATAGTATAAGGGAGAAAGTTAAAGAAGATATCGGGAAACTTCAACAGTATGGAACAGCCGTTGGACTGGGACTGCTGCTGATAGGCGAGCATCCTGCTTCAAGACAGTATTTTCTTGCTATCAAAAAGGCCTGCAGCAAGGTTGGCGTTGATACATATCAATTTAAACTCCCTGAAACTGCATCCATGAATGAGATAGTCAATGTAGTTCATTCAATAAACAGCGATGAGAGGATCAATGGCCTTCTGGTACTCTTTCCCCTTCCCGGAAGGATTAATGCCAGGAGGATTGTGAATGAGATAGTCCCTGAGAAGGATATTGACGGCCTTGGCTCCCTCTCGGTGGGACGGCTCGCTGCAGATGAATCCACCCTTCAGATATTCAAGGAGGGATATTATGAAATGCTTTACGAATGCAGGTTCATGCCCACGGTCTCAAGTTTTCTACCTTGCACCCCCTTTGGTGTTATAAGGCTTCTGGAGCATTACGGCATAGGTATAAAGGGGAAACATGCAGTTGTTGTGGGAAAAAGCCTTGCAGTAGGCAGACCCCTTTCACTTATGCTGCTTGCAAAGGAAGCCACCGTTACGGTATGTCACAGGGAGACTCATGACCTGGGGGTCTTTACCCGTCAGGCGGATCTCATATGTACGGCAACAGGGGTGCGGGGCTTGATAAAGGAAGATATGGTCAAAGAGGGTGTTGTGGTTGTGGATATAGGGATTAATGTCCTCGATGACGGAAGCATTGTTGGAGATGTTGATTTTGAACCCGTTGAGAAAAAGGCATCTTTTATCACCCCGGTCCCCGGTGGTGTTGGTCCTGTAACTATCGCAATGCTCCTCGAAAAGACTGTCCGCTCAGCACAGAGAAGCGAGTTTCTGAAGAGCCCTCTGATGCTGGGATGAGGTAAAAGTAAGGACAACCCCTTGTTTTTAATGTTTATTTGACAAAAGCACCGGATTAATTTTATTATTACGGACGGCAAAATCCGCCTATCGTTACAGAGGGGGCCATCCCCTTCTGCGTTATCCAGAGACCAGGGACATATTTTCCCTCGGAGGAGTTTTGAAATGTGCCGTCTGTCGGCAATAACATCATCGGAATATATATCTCCCATGGAGAACATCCTTGCCCTTGAGACTATGAAAGAGGGACATGATGGCTCCGGGATGGGGCTTATCCTGAAGAATCTCGGCGGGGAATTTGAGGAGTTGAAGGACTATCCCATCCTCTCGGGTATCTGTTCAAAAGACGGTCTGCATCTCCTTGACGGTTACATGGATAATCTCGGCTTTCAACTCAAATATACCTGGACCCCAAAGATTAAACCTGTCAAAGGGGTTGAAAGGCGTGACTATTATTTTGCAAGGGCCTATGAATATCCTGATGCGTACAGGGAGAAGGGCACTGAAGAGAGAGAGGCCCTTCTGATGAGTACGAGGATTGCCCTGAGGAAGATGGGCGAGGGGGATGAGTCAATTATTGTCTTCTCTTTTTATCCGGACATTCTTGCCCTGAAGGAGGTGGGAGATCCGCTTCAGCTTGGCGAGTTTTTCGGCCTTGATACCTCCACACTCAAGGCCAGGATAATCCTTGCACAGGGCAGGCAGAATACGAACTACGCTATTAATCTCTACGCATGTCACCCCTTCTTTATTCAGGGTTACGGGTCCATGACCAATGGTGAAAATACGGCCTTTATTCCGATAAGGGAGTTTTTGATGAGCAGAGGGGTTCCCGGCTATATGGGTTACAACAGCGACAGTGAAGTCTTTACCCATATACTTCATTACACATGCAGGTATCTTGGTTATCCCCTGACATATTATAAAGATATTATCACTCCTCTTAATAGATCGGAGATAGAGATGAGGCCGGACAGTCAGGCTGTGGAGTTTCTCAAGATATCCTTAAGGCCCCTCTGCATTGACGGCCCTAACTGCGTGATAGGATTTACACCTGACGGTACATGTTTTATGCTTCAGGATTCAAAAAAGCTCAGGCCCGGGGTTGTCGGGGGAGCAAAGGGCAAATTTGCGCTTATGTCGGAGGAGTGTGGTCTTGACAAGGCTATACCCGTCAGAGAGCGCTCCAATGATATATTCCCCATGAAGTACGATATGGTTGTTGTCTCACCCGGTGCCGAGGAGGTAAGAGTATGGAACCAGCTTCAAGGTTGGACCACAACTATGAGTTAACAATAAAGGACTTTCCATATATAATCAGGTGGCGTGACGACAGATGCAAACGCTGCGGAAGGTGTACTGCCGTCTGTCCCATGCTCTCAATAGAGCCGGCAGTGGTTGTGCAGAGAAGTGTCAGGTCTGAGGGGCTGACGCCTGAGCCCAGGGTTGTAAGGAGCACGGTCTCCGTTGTAAGGCAGACGAGTGATATCGACCGTTACTGCACGGGTTGCGGCACCTGCACCCTCGTATGTCCAAATGATGCCATAGAGCCGGAGTACAATCCCCAGCACAAGTTCATATTCCACAAAAACAGGGGAGGGCACCCGTACAGGAGGGGTGGAAGGAGAAACGACCCCCGGCCGGGCACATTGGACAGGCTGAAATTTACGAGGATCTCCATGCTTACAGACCCCGCCCTTGACGCCGGTCGGCATGAGTTCAGGATAAGGACATATCTCGGGAGAATCCTGCCCCCGGATGAACTGCCGCTGAAGGTGGTCAACGGCAGACTTGATGTGGATAAGACCCTCGTGGATTTCATTCCCCCGGTCAGGGAAATATATCCGGTAATTATAGGCAGCATGTCTATCGGGGCACTTTCGCCCACTATGTGGGAGGGGCTTGCAATGGGTGTCACTTACCTCAATGAAGTTGAGGGCATGCCTGTAGTGATGTGCTCAGGTGAGGGTGGAATGCCGGCAAGGCTTCTGAAGTCAAGGTTTATGAAGTACTTTATCCTGCAGATAGCATCCGGATACTTTGGATGGGATGAGATTGTAAGGACAATTCCCCATATGGTGGAAGACCCATGTGCCATTGAGATAAAGTACGGTCAGGGTGCAAAACCCGGAGACGGTGGTCTGTTAATGGCCCACAAGGTGCTTAAACTGATCTCCGAGATCAGGGGGGTCCCCATGGGTGTTGATCTCCCGTCGCCACCTACGCACCAGACCAAGTACTCGATAGAGGAATCAGTGGCAAAGATGATCCAGTCCATGTCCATGGCATGGGGTTTCAGGGTGCCGGTCTATCCAAAAATCTCCGGCTCAAGGACTGCAAGGGCGGTACTGAACAACCTGGTGAGGAACCCCTTTGCATCAGCCCTCTCCATTGACGGTGAAGACGGTGGTACAGGGGCGGCGTACAATGTCTCGATGGACAAGATGGGGCATCCCATTGCGTCAAACCTCAGGGAGTGTTATCTCGACCTGGTAAAACAGGGCAAGCAGAATGAACTGCCCCTTATAGCGTCAGGCGGTGTGGGAAAGAAGGGCAATCTTGCTGCAAACGCAGCAGCCCTCTTTATGCTCGGTGCCTCGGCTGTCTCGATCGGGAAATATATAATGCAGTCAGCAGCAGGCTGCCTGGGTAATGAATACAACCGCTGCAATGTCTGCAACATCGGAAAGTGTCCAAGGGGTATAACAACACAGGATCCGAGGCTTTACAGGAGGCTCGACCCCGATAATGTGGCCGAAAGGGTGGTTGAGGTCTTTAAGTCGCTGGACGTGGAATTGAAGAAGATTTTTGCCCCCATGGGAAGGAGCACGGAGCTGCCCATCGGCATGTCCGACGGTATAAGTGCGGAGGACCCGGCTGTTGCCGAACGTCTGGAGATAAGTTATGCGTGTTGAGAAAAGAAAGAGATGTTGCGGGTTAAAATATGGGTAAAGTGATAATTAAAGGGATTGTTAATGGAAAGAGAGTCCCCTCACGGATATTTGAGGAGGAGATACAGGAGGTTGTAAGGCAGGGTGCCGGGGATCTCCTGATAATTGCTGATGGTCAGCATGGCATCGGCGGACGTATATGGCCGGGGTCCGGGACGGTCAGGATTACTGTTGAGGGTCCTGTTGGTCAGAGGCTTGGCAGTATGGGGATGTTCGGCACCGAGATTGTGGTCAGGGGCGGTGCCTCGGATGACGTGGGCTGGCTCAACTGCGGGGCAAAAATAACGGTCCTTGGTGATGTGACCAATGGTGCCCATAATGCTGTTGCCCAGGGTATACTTTATGTCCAGGGAAGCGGCGGGGCACGTTGCGATACAATGACAAAGCATAACCCGAGGTTCGATCCTCCCCAGTCGTGGTATTTCAGGGACGTGGGGGATACCTTTGCGGAGTTCAAGGCAGGCGGGGTTGCCGTTGTCTGCGGCGTAAACCCGAGAAACCCCAAAAACATCCTTGGCTATCGTCCCTGCGTCGGCATGGTCGAGGGGATTATCTATTTCCGTGGTCCTATGGAGGGTTACAGTGAAACAGATGTAAAACTCCTTGATCTCACAGAGCAGGACCGGCAGTGGCTCATCACACATATGAAACCCTTTCTTGAATCGATAGAAAGATCCGGCTATTATGACGAGCTGACAAATTCCATGGGACAGTGGAAGAAACTCATCCCCTATACAGCACAGGAGAGGGCAAAAAGAAGACCTTTTAAAAAGACGATCTCCGAGTTCCGCTCCAATATATGGGAGGCCGGTGTTGGCAGGGGGGGAATATTTGCAGAGTATATCACTCATCCCACAACAGTGCTTCCCTACATTACAACAGGTGCTGACCGCAGATACAAACCTGTGTGGAACAATGAAAAATATGCTCCACCCTGTGAGTATAACTGTCCAACCGGCATACCGACCAGAAAGCGTGCCGAACTTATCAGGACAGGCAAGGTCCGTGAGGCCCTTGAGCTTGTGCTCCGGTACAGCCCGCTTCCGGCAACGGTCTGTGGTGAGATATGCCCCAACCCCTGTATGGATGCCTGCACGAGGGCAAGGGTTGACGAGCCCCTGAATATCAAAGGCCTTGGCAGGGCAAGTCTCGAAGCCGCGGCTCCAAAGCCTAAAGAGAAGACCGGCAGGAAAGCGGCAGTTATAGGCGGGGGGCCGGGTGGTCTCTCTGCTGCATGGCAACTTGCCCTTGAAGGCCACGACGTTGACCTGTATGAAGCAGAGGAAAAGCTGGGTGGAAAGCTTGAGTTCTGTATCCCAGGGGAGAGGCTTCCGCAGGATGTACTCAAAAGTGAGCTTGAGAGGTTTAAGGAGATAGGCGTCAACATACATACCGCTGTAAAGGTGAGTAAGGAGAAATTCGATGAGATATACAAGGCCCATGACGTTGTTGTGGTTGCCTGCGGGGCTCACAGGCCAGGGAAACTTAACGTTCCCGGTACAGAGGATATGGCTACCGCCTATGACTTCCTCAGGGATATAAATACCGGTAATCCCCCGGACCTGAAAGGCAGGCGGGTGGTGATAATCGGTGCAGGTAATGTGGGAATGGACGTTGCTGCTCAGGCATTTCACTGCGGTGCTGCAGAGGTGACTGCTGTTGATGTCCGGAAACCGGCTGCTTTTGGCAAGGAGCTGGAGATTGCAGAGTCCCTGGGGACAAAGATTCTGTGGCCGAAGTTTACGGAAAAATATGTAAAGGGAGAGGGACGGGCGTACTTCACGGATGGAACCTCCCTTGAGGCAGACACGGTGGTTATCTCCATAGGAGACTCCCCTGTAACGGACTTCCTGCCGCCGACAGTTCATACAAACAAGAACGGCTGGATCGAGGCTGATGAGGCCGGACATACCTCTGATCCAAAGATATATGCAATCGGTGATGCCACAAGGCCTGGCCTTGTCACTCATGCCATAGGCCAGGGCAGAAAGGCAGCCGTGGCAGTCCATGCCCTGCTGTCGGGAAGGTCTTACTATATGCCGGCACCAAGGCCCGTCATCCCTTACGATAAAATAAAGACCGCCTACTATGACGTCTGCCGCGGTGAACCATTTAAACCCGGGACCGAGGCAAACCGCTGTATGTCCTGTGCCGTCTGCAGGGACTGCCACATGTGTGAGGCCACCTGCTATTACGGGGCCATCAGCAGGCGGGAATCCGGGGACGGCTCCTATGCCTATGTGGTTGACGAGGCTCTGTGTATTGGTTGCGGCTTCTGTGCAGGCATCTGCCCCTGCGGTGTCTGGGAAATGGAAGACAATATCTGACCCGTTCCCTTCGATTAACGTGATAACTTCCGGGACAACGTTTCTGATTCATTTACTCTCTCGTGAGGCTGAAGAGAAAGTTTTTAAGCTTCACGATGCCTTCCCGAAAATAGCTGACCTATTACGTTTCCTGAAGTTTTATTGCTGAAAGATTACCAGCTTTTTTCGTTTCTTTCATTTATGGAAAAGACCGCGCCCTCTACATTCCCACCCTTACCGGTAGCAATGGCGCGGAACTGGGTTCCGCTATTCAGACTGGTAAGGGTATAGATGAACCTCAGGTTTGTCTCAAGTCCGGGATTAAACCCGGGGAGTATATCTTCAATGCCTCCATCAGCTGCGGTAGTTCCCATGTACGTTACAGTGCTGTCAGGGTCAGGGGCATAGCGGCCATTTTCCGCAAAGAACTGCTCTTCAAGGAGTCTGAGGGATTCAAGGTTGGATTTTGCTTCAGAAAAAGCAGCCTTGCTTTGCTGTCCAAGATAGATAGGAATTGATATTGCTGCAAGGATGCCAAGAATAGCCATAGCAATTAAAAGCTCTATAAGGGTAAAACCCTTTTTGTCATTAGAAATACAAAGCATCATTATTCTCCCGCCATCAGGAATGCAGCAAATGTCTCTCCCACTGCCCCGTCCGTTCTCCGCGTTGCTGCAATCATCTGTATTGTATTTGTTGCATTTACCGGATACAGTACTATTTTACCAGAAGTAGGTGTGTTTTTCAATGCAGGATCGAAAAGGGTATCAATGGAACTATAAGGACTCCTCTGGTTCAATGCAATAGACTGGTTAATATACAGATTGCATATATCCGTTATATTCGCATAAGTGCCGGTCCTGGGAATGCTATATCTTAGCAGGCATATATCGGCATCCGGTATGCCGTCTCCATTTGAGTCGCCAAGCAGTCTGTCCTGGTGTGCATAACAGTTTTTTACTATAGCATTAACGGATATCAGGATAGGTTCCAGGGAGCCGAGATCACTTACCCACGCCTGTAATTCCTGTCTGCTATTAACAAAGCTGCTTTCCATTGCACCTGCCCTTGCCTTTTCCCTCTGACCGAGATATGCCGGTATAGCTATTGCTGCAAGTATACCGATAATTGCAACAACCACAAGAAGTTCTATCAGCGTAAAACCATTATTATTCCTATCCATGGTCGTCGTCATTTTTTTAAAAAAAGGCATACCTGGGTTCAGGTATGCCTTTTCTCCGTGGTTGTTATTCTCCGGCAGTTAGCAGTGCTGTAAATACTTCACCAACACCACCTGCAGAGTTTACAGTTGAAGCACCAAGCTGAACCGTATTTGTAGCATCATCTGGTATACAGGTAATTTGCCCAAGTGATCCTGTTCCGATGGCTGTGCCTGTAGGAGCAAAGAGGAATTGATCAGGCCTGAATGGACTTCTCTGGTTCAATGCAATAGAAGACTGTTGTAGGTAATAGTCACATACATCTGTAGCTATTGTAGGTGAGGCCAAGCTGCCTCCATAAGTACCAGTGTTAGCCAGGTTATACCTTGCCATACAAATAGGCGTATCAAGCTGACCATCTCCAGTTGTATCCACATTTAGTCTGAGGGCATGTGGAGTGCATTCCTTTACCGTAGTACTATACGCATACAGAAGAGGTTCGTTTGTTGCACCATCATTCAGCCATGCCTGGAGTTCTTTCCTTGCACCGTCAAAGCTTGCCTGCAGAGCCCTCACCTTTGCTTTTTCCCTCTGCCCAAGGTATGCCGGGATTGCTATTGCAGCCAGGATACCGATAATTGCCACAACGATGAGCAATTCAATGAGGGTAAAACCTCTCTCATCCCGCCTCTTCATTTCTGAGATTGTCCTGAACATTACTTACCTCCTTTTTTTCCTGCAGACTCTTTTCTCGCTCAGCCGGATTTCCTCCTGACCGGGAAGCCTGCTTTTGATGAATTGTTTTTCAGGCAAGGCCTGTTTACAATTACTCCATTTTAGCATAGAATGGAGGCAATATGGTCATTCATCCATAAAGAACCAGTCCTGTGATGCACCGCCGGCCCACATGGGATTATCGCCTTCATTTTCCCTGTCATCAGATACTTTCACTATCTCCAGCCTTAAGTCCATGCTGTCCTGAAGCTCGGATGATTTTTCAGGAATACCACCCATGTCCAACATCTTCATCACCTCCTTGTCACTTTTTTTATCTTATTTTCGATAGTTATTCGATAGTTTGAGAAAGTGCAAGTTTGTTGCCAGGATTAAAAAGGGTTTATGTAAATGTAATTTCATGATTTTTCTTAAAGAAAAACAACGGGTTACATAAATGGCTATCAATATCTCTTATGCAGGACTTAGTGACAAATTTTGTCAGTCCCTTGCAATTTCCGGCAGTACTTCAGCTATCTTCTTTTACCTCAGAGCACTTCTTAAACGCCTGTTTCCCCCATCTGCGGAAAATCTGCGCTAATCTGCGGCCAAATGCAGTCTTTAGTTCTCTTCTTTTGACTCCGCGTGATTTGACTCTTGAACCGGCAACGCTATTCGTGACTAACCCGGTTTTTTTATTTTCAATGGATTACGTTTAAACCATGCTGCTGCGTCTTGCCACAGGGATTTTTCCATGTGCCATGCCAAGGGTAAAACGCTCAAGATCCTTTTGACTTGTCTTTATTGTCATGTCAACCTTGTTATGTCGGAGGATTGTCATTCCCGCAACGTCGGGAATCATATCCCTCTTTGATTCCGGACAAGCCGGAATGACACTTGAGAGTTGACGCGGCACTATTATGAATCCATTCATCTGAAGAAGAATACCGGCAGACGTTATTGCTGTCCTTTTGTTGCCATCTATAAATGGATGATTCTTGATGAGGGATTCCATAAGGGCAGCAACCTTATGAAAGATATCAGGATAAAGGTCCTTCCTATCGTATGTCGCTTTTGATCGTCCCACAGCTCCTGGTATCTCTAATCCTGGCTGTCATAGTATGTTATAAACATACAATTTATCAATTTTATTTTCTTGTCCTACCAAGAGTTAAGGATCTAATTGAATTCTCAAGAGCAGTGCATGCTGAAATGGAGGCAATACTTTCCACAAGTCGAAGTGGATTATCCCCTAAAGGAGGTTCTCTTTACTGTACAACTTTCCCCTGTCATCACTGTGCCAGGCATATAATAGCATCTGGAATCAAAAAGCTTTTCTTTATTGAGCCTTATGAAAAGAGTCTTGCTACAGAATTACACAAAGAGGAGATTGTATTAGAACCAGAAAATCCACACAAAGACCATGAAAAAGTCGTGTTTTCTCACTTTGAGGGTGTTGCACCAAGGCAATATATAGATTTATTTGAAGCTGACGGAAGAAAAGTTGATGGTAAGGGGAAAACTATTGATCCTACCGAAGCTCTCCCGGTTATATCCGAATATTTAGATGCTTGGTCCGAAGTTGAAGCAAAGGTAGTTGACTACTTGAAGAAAAAATTTAGTTCCGAATAACCATTTTTTTCTTATTTTTCTGATAAGATTAATGTATAATCTTGATAAAGGAGGTAGTAATGAAGGGGACTAAAAAACAAAAAAAGGATTCATCCACCCTTAATTTGTTTGGTAATTCAAATAATTGTAATATTGAGCACCCAGTAGATTCGTCTTCTTCGCCAGCGTCTGCTAAACAATCAAACATCATATGTTTCTCTACTGCTTCTGATCGAATGAAAGCAGCAAAAAACTCTGCTTTAGAAGAAAAAGCTCTTAAATCAATTCTTAAACGTGCCAGTAAATTGAAGTGGTAATTTAACAGTTAATGCAGCAATTTTCGTCTTTCAGGTTTCCTTATGGGATATGATGGAAGAACCCTTGATCTGTAGATTAAAAAGGGGACAGGCTACTTTTTAACCCATAGTTTAGAAACTGCAGTCAGTTCAAGTCCTGAAAATGAAGACAGACTCGGCCTTCAGACCACATGAGCGGTAAAAGTGGGGGACGTCCGTGGTCGCGTCTTAAATATTAAGTTTAGACATTGCCTTGGGTTTCACTACAAAGAAATATTGTAGGGTCAAAGAATGGCGAGTTACCGTAGGTATCCCCTTGGTTGTTGCCGCCGTTTCCAGCTTCGTGCCCGTTTAGGTTCTCCTTAGCACTTTCCCATCCTCTGCCACATCAAACCGTACGTGAGGTTTTCCCTCATACGGCTTTCCTCCAGGACGAATCGTCGGTCTGAAGTCAAAACTTCCCACGTAAGGGATGCTCTTCTCCAGTGCTTGAAAATTTTTTTGGGAACTCCTAATGGGGTGTTTTTTGTCTTGACTTTGTAGATAGGCTCAGATATACTAAAGTATACTTTATTTGACCTTAAGTGAGTTTCTCTGGTATTTTATTTAAACTTGTTAAGTCTTGTTAAGTTTATAACTCAATTGGTATTAAAAATGCTACTTTATAGTAGTATTGCTATAACAATCAAAAGGAGACAGTTAAAAATGGCAGAGCAAAGTGTCGATGAATTTATAGTATTTGATAATCTGGTGCAGGCTGTTAGTGATGTCGCTGGGGATAATCAACCCGTAAAAGCCAGAAAGGAAACCGCAACAGAGAATAGATACGTTCAGGGAAATGCTATCGGGGAGCCATATAGGCCAACAGATCTTGAAGACGTTAAAGATCGTGCCATCAAGGCAGGAAGACGATTTAATGTTCTTTTCAATGCTGAAACATTGAGTTGATTGGTAATGATTTTTATAAATCCTCACGCTGACCTTCTAAATATATTGCAATTTATCAATGAATTTTCTAAAAGTATTGGCATTGAGAATATAAGTATAGATACAAAACGCATAAGCGCCATTATAAATGGTGCTGTGTTTGATGGCGATTACGCTTCTGAAAAAGCTAGCCCATATAAGAAACTGGCAGCATTTGTTGCTTATTTTGTTGCAGAAAAACCAATTTTGACTCCGGTGCCTTTAGCAAAATTCAAAAACATAAAAAACCATCAAAACGCTATCTTTGCTTTAGAGATCGCCATAGATTCCTTGCACGGTGCAAAGATACATCGCTCTGATGGTGAATTTGTTTTAGAGAATAGAATCGAATTGTCAGATCATTCTTATATAGACATTATAGATGCAATATCTTATATTACACCACAAAATGGTAAAAAGTTGGTAGCCGTGCTGCTTGAGCAAATGTGTTATAGAAAAAATGCGTCATGTGAATATTAGGGTAGGGCTCGGGGTCACCCGTTAAAAATTCAAGATGAGGAATCGGCGTCCATTGCAGCAATTTGTAAGACATTAAGAGCCTACTGTCATGTCAACCTTGTTATGTCGGAGGATTGTCATTCCCGCAACGTCGGGAATCATATCCCTCTTTGATTCCGGACAAGCCGGAATGACACTTGAGAGTTGACACGGCACTATTCTGTTGTGCCAATAATTTGGTTTTTTATTCAACTTTTTTCTCTTGATAAATCACTCCATAAGGAAATCGGTTTGTTGCCAATCCTTTTTAACTAAATGTTTATAAAAATATACCTTAATGGCAAGGCTCGTTTTAACACCCTTCAACTCTTGCACGATACGGCTCCCTTGCTTCTTTCTGTTGAGCTTATTTTTCAAGGTGCGTCACACAGCCTTTCTGAAGCTGTCTGTCGCATCCTTGCCTTCACATACAAGTAGTGTATAATGACAAGTTTGCGGGAAGTTTTTGATTTGCTGAAGTCGAAACCAAGGTCACCTGATTCATCGAGATAGATTATCAATGTGTGTTACCTGCCATTTCTCGCGTAGATTATCTACACGTATCATGAGTTGCTTGTAAAACATTACAGTGGCTTTATACTATTGTTAAGTTCCTCCCTTCGTGCAATTGGACGTGTGCGGAGCTCCTGGCATGTCTAATCCTGGCTGTCTTAATGTGTTATAATCATACAATTTTATCAATTTTATTTTCTTGTCCTACCAAGAGTTTTGCATAGTGAGTAATAACGTAAATCTAAATCCGCTATTGTTAAAACAATATGCTTGTGAATGCACAAAGCCCGGGATGCAGAAAGACAGTGGATGTCCCGCCAACCAACAATGCAAAACTATTGCCTATACAGTATCGAAAAAAAAGTCATTAGAAAATGCCTTTCTTTCTTAGGATTGAATTATATTCATCCATGTCCATAGGACATTCAAGCAGACGTTTTACCTGGGTCAATGTATTCAGCCGCAATTGAACGCACATCCGTTTCAGCAGGGTATCCCCGTATGTCTTATATCCGCTTCCACGAGATATAAATGTATAAGAGCCGGTCCGTTTTCCGTTTACTTCGTGGTAAAAATATTTATGGTCCCCGCCTTCTTCAATAAAGCCTTTTTTGCGTAATGAGGATTCGATAATTTTTCTGTCTATCGGCACGGTTAACCCTGATCAATAAAGAGAGATTCGTAAAGCCCCTTTAAGCGTTCGGCATCCCCTGTCACTCTGTCCCAAGACAGTTTTCTATAGTATTTATAGAAATGAATAACCTGTTTTCCAAAGTCATCAATAGCGTCAGTGATAGACTTCCCCATACCAACTATAACAAGGGTCTCATTTTCCACAAAACAGAGATTATCTTCAACATATATATGCACCTTTATCGGTTTTGAAACTTTATATTTTTTCCTTTTAGTTGGTATTGACCACAGAGGAACTGAATAACCATACTCCTTAAAGTGCCGAAAATCTTTATCCGTCATTCTCCCTTTGCCCGTTTCAACTGGAAAGGGCAATACAGGATCAAAAGCTGAAACAGATTCTCTTGTTGCAGATATCATACAGTCTCTCCTTTCAAAAACATTCTGTAATTGTCAGTAATCCAACCTTCAAACAATTGCCTTGCACTCTTGTGACTTTCATCAATATATTTATTCACAGAACCAATTGCAAGATTACGCTCCTTGGCATAATCAATATCCAGAAGCATGGCTTCACCAATTTGGTCAGCATTTGTCATGGTTTCAATGCGGGTTGTAACTGATCCTCCATCGCTATCCACCACAAAGCCGATGCTAATATTATTGTACTTCTCCGGGATTACACTCGGAACTTTGAGGCCAATATTCAAAAAACTCTCTATAGGTATCACCCCTTCTTCTCTAGTAAACGGAATAATATTCACATACCTGAAGCCGGTTCTGCTTAACCTATTAATTTTCGGATAAGCTTTCCTGAATTTGCCAATTAAACTTAAAGATTCTTTTCTGAAACTTTTAAATCCCTGGTAGTTACGGCTGTAATAAGAAAGTTTATTAATTGACAGCATAACCCCGGAAGAACCGTCCTCTTTTTCGAACCGGTACGGCTCAAGTGCAACAAAACTACCCTCTTTAGTAGAAGGAACTAAAACCTTGGGATAATTCTCTCTCACCAAATCATAAAAAATATCCCTTCTGCACTCCACAACAGGCTCCCCAGGAAATTTGATTTCAAAAATAACCTCAACAAGTGGCGAATTAGGATATGCTTCGCATTCAATTTTTTTAGACACGTCCACCCCTTTTAATCACGATTAACTGAATCTGTAGAATTATATCAGATTCAATGAAAAACATGCTTTATTTATAAGAGAAAGACCGGTGGGGACATCCTATATCCCACTGTCAAAATAATAGAATAATAGGGGTCTACACATCTGACATTACGAATCGTAATTTTGCAAATTCGTGCAATGTGTAGACCCCTCAGTACTCAGTACTAAGCTGCGTTGATTAAGAGTCAAGGTGGTGAGTGTTAGGGAAAAGGCATGGCAATGACCGAGTCAGGTGTGTATCAAGGGGACGAACGAAATTGAACCACTGAAACTCATCATGAAATTGTTAGAATTTTTTTATGATGCTTTTTCAAGGCGTTCAGCTACCCAAACTTTTATTATTGATTGAGGAGGCACTCCTAAACGTCTTGCCTCTTTATCCAATAACTGAATCATCCATAAAGGAAAATCCACATTAACCCTTTTCTGTTCCTGTTCCGGTCTTCTGGCTTTTGAAACATCAAGGTATTTTGAGATATCCTTTCCTTCATCAAATTTTTTATCAATATCTTTAGCTTTCATATATCGCAACCTCCTCTTTGCTCGAACGTCTTACCGATATAATTCTTATTTTTTCACCACGATATGTAATGATTCCTGACCAATGTTTTCCTGATATTTTTCCAACAACTAAATATCTTGGTTCATCAGTGGTTTTAACAGGAATTTCGATTAAATCAGGATCATACCACAGCGCTTGTGCTTCCAGGAAATCAATTTTATGTTTCTTCTTATTGCTGTTGCTTTTATTGGCATCAAATTCAAAATCCATAATATATAATTATTATACCTTAATTATACCAATTGTCAATCATATTTATTCTGAATTCTAACAATTAATATACGAACTACTCGTTTCTCCCCAAATTACCCTTCACTATAGTACACTTTAGAAAGGTTTTGAAACATACGCAACTCTAACAGCATAAATTCCTGATCGCTCAGCTTTGCTTTCATTTTGATGCCCCAGAAAACCTTTGGTTCCATACCATGTCCAATTGGTTTATGCACAGACCTTTGGCTCATAGTCCAACCCATTTGTGACCTGACCATGTGAAAGCTGGTTGCTATGTTGAATGTTAAAACCTGCCCCCCTGTCGTTCATGATGGGGCGGCCTCAGGATTCCGGCAGATTGAGCATGAAGCGCCATACCGGAACAACATCTATCTTACCTGCATCGACTTTTATCTGGTCCTCTTCATTCCGCGTCACAACCGTGCCGGACTTCAAATCGTATTCGGCCATTGCCTCGGTCAAAGCCGCTACCTCCCGTTTCCTGGTTTGTGGTTCGGCCATCAAGTCGCAGACTTGAACCAACATGCGCGAACGGTCCTGCAACTGTGCCAGGAAATCCACCTCCAGGCCGCCCCTTGTCTTACAGTAATAGATATCGGGGGTGACACGACGGAGTGCTGTAAACACGAGGTTCTCCAACAAATGCCCGGTGTTGACGAGAATGCCTGACGCCACCGAGGTAACCAGAGCATGGTCGATGCAATATATCTTCTTGGGATTGGTTTTGCTGCGCGCCAGGGAAGCATCGAATATCCGCACGGTAAACAGAAAATAGGCGTCTTCAAACCACTCCAGGTAATCCGATACGGCAGCTTTGGGAGCTTTGTGCCCCAGCGACTTCAGATAGCCGGTCAAGCTGTTGACGGTGTAAAGCGAGGCCGTGTTATCTACCAGCCGGTGCGCGAGGTCCATCACAGCCCTGGGATGTGAAATATTGTGGCGCTCAACCAGGTCCCGGAACAATATGGCGTGAAAGTATTCCTGATGGATTTTTATTCGCAGGTATCGGTCAAGCCCAACGACTTCCGGGAACCCGCCGGTTTCCCAATACTCATCAAACGCCTTTTGTACGAGAAGTCTTTTCTTTGTTGAGAGGTGGGTGGCATTGATCCTCTTGTAATCCAGGAATTCCCTGAAAGAGAAAGGAAAGAGCTCCCAGGACAAAGCCCGACCGCGCATCTGCGTGGCGATTTCCTTTGAAAGCATCCGGGCCGACGAGCCCGTGATGTAGACTTCACACTTTTCGGTTCGCATCAGGCGGTCCACAAAAGGCTCCCACCCGTCGACCGCCTGAATCTCGTCAAAAAAGCAGTAGACCGTTTCCGTATTCTTCTTCTCCGGATAGAGCGAATAATAGGCCTCGGTGATCAATCCGAGCCCAAACTGGCGAAGGTTGTGGAGGCGGTCGTCAAAGAAGTTCAGATACAGGATGTTTTCACGAGGAACGTCGTTATTCAGGAGTCGCTTGATCACCTGGAACAGATAGGTCGATTTTCCGCTGCGGCGTACCCCCATACATACAGTGGCCTTGCCCGGGACCGTCTTGACCTTCAAACGCCTGGGCACCCCCGTTTCGAGTTCAACTTCCTGAAAATCCAGAATGATTGACTTCAGGGTCTCTATCATGCCATCTCCTTCTGGTCACGAAAGTTTCCGATAATTGCTTGAACTGGAAAGAAGTATAGCCAGTTTAAGCAATAACTGTCAAGTGTTTTTCCCGGATATCGAATAACTTGTTCCCGTGTGGCTCGAAAAAAAGTCCTGCAGGTCTCATCTTAAATACTTGGAGTTTTTATGAAAATAACGGGGGCAATCCTGTTGACTACGTTGACTTTGAGGCTGTTAAAACCTTGGGCATCTCGGAATTCAGTAATTACCCCTGAAGGCGGAATCATCGCAGGAAAAACGGCCGGATGCAGCCAATCCCTCCAGGCTTCAAAGATTGAAAGGAGAGATGCTCCCTTAAGGACTATAGTGCTGTTCACGGGCATGTTAAAGGTATGAAGTTAGGAGAAATGTGTGGTAGCAGGTTGTTATGTTGAATGTTGAGACCTGCCCCCTGTTGTTCTTGACTGTCAGAGCATGATAGAATCCTGCAATTTCATTAACTTTATTCGCTTATCTGTCAAGAGTTTTGCATAGTAAGTAACAACGTTGAAGTTGCGGATTGAGCAACAATGCAAGAAAACCAAAACGCTGCCTTGAGATTCCCACGAAGACCCAAGCCGAAGTCCTATCGGCCTTTGGCCACTATGTGGATGACTGTGGGGTCTTACAGCAAAAACACGGCTGATCGCCCGTCAATACTGGCTTTCAGCCTACCGTGACGGCTTATCTCTTAAACTCCTGTCTGACGGAACGACAAGGCCGCCAATGTAAACTATTTCAATGGGACTAAGTTCCAATTTTTATTGTACTCCGCACCATAAGAGATTAAATCTGTGAAATGTGTAGACCTGACCCCTGTGCTTGTGCTGTGCTGTGTTAATTTGCATAGGCCACCCATGGTTTTTATAATACAAATTGTTATAATATACAAAATATACGAAGCTGTCTTATTCTTGACCTTTAAACTCTGCCTTTGTTAACTGTAGCATACAGGAGGTTAGTAGTAATGCCAAAAGTTATTGAAAAAGCCAAAAGCAAGCCACATATAAGCTCAAAACTCCATAGACATCTGAAAAAACTACCGGAGGTGAAGGTTTCTTTGAGAGAGGTCCAGCAAAGTCTGTCAAACATCGGCATTTCTCTTTCTAAAAGAGTTATCGAGGAAAGGGAAAAGCGATAGTTGTCGTCCTTTTTCATAGATACGAGTGCTCTGTTTAAGAGATACCAGCCCGAACAAGGCACGGACATTATCTGCCGGATAGTTGAAGATACCACCCAACCAGTATTTATTACCTCTATAAGTATTATTGAGGTAATATCAAATCTTAAAAGACTCTTTGAAATCGATAAGGTTACCACAGAAGAACAGTTTTACCTGCAACGCTCTTTCTTTTATAAGGATGCAACTGAATTTGATATCAAAATCCTGGATGTCACATCTGACGATATGGTTCTGGCCGAGGGCCTTATTCTGAAGAGGTATATGAAGCCAGTTGACAGTATCCAATTAGCTGTCGCTTTAAACCTGGGACTGAATGATCTTATATTCGTCTCCTCTGATAAAAGACTTAATGACATAGCAAGGGCAGATGGCCTTCTGACTTTGAATCCAGAGTATCCTCAGGGTTGAATACTCGACACAGTAATAGTTTAGTTCCTTATTTACAGACGGGTTTGATCAATCAAGAAGAATTAATAAAGAGAGTAGCCTGGCAGTAATCATTACCGGCTCCACTGGGGTCGGCAAGACCTATATTGCCTGTGCCCTTGGAGTGAGTGCCTGCAGGGCGGGGATAAGTACATACAATGTGAGAGTGCCACGGCTATTTCAGGAACTGAAGATAGCAAGGGCAGACGGCAGCTATGTCAAATTGCTTCAAAAACTCAGCAGGGTAAATCTCCTGATTTTGCATATTCCGAAGCAGCCTGGCCACCCATTCCAAGGGAAGGCGGCCGGGGTAGAGATGGAAAGAACTCTAAGCAAAATACCGACATGCTTTTTCAAATTGAAAAGAGGAGGAACAGATGCCGGCGGAGAGATTGACCATGCGAAAGGTAAAGGAACGACTAAAGATAGGACAGGGTCTCAGAGAGCGACAAGTGGCAAAGAGTTGCTGTACTGTATTGCACGGAGCACTGTGGCAGAGTATATCTGCCGGGCCAAACGTGTCGGGATATCCAAGCCCTTGCCGTTGCGTCTGGTTCCTTGGTGACAGGGCTTGGCCCTGTCAAATGTGTGTCAAATGTGTAGACCCCTAACTCAATGCAATTCTTATTTCCTTTCTGGCTTTTGCTCTATGTCTTCCAGGATTTGCTTGATCCTGACTTTTATCTCAGGCAGTCTCTTCTTTATAACCTCCCAGACGACTTCATAGTCTATACCAAAATAAAAATGTGCGATTTTATCTCTGATCCCTGCCATGTCTTTCCAGGGAATGTCTTTGTATTTTTCTTTTATTTCTTTTGGAGTATTTTTGGCTGCTTCACCTATTGTTTCAACTTTCCAAACAACAGCACTCCTTGTTTTATTATCTCTGTAAAACTCGGGGAAATCCATTCCAGCAATAAATTCTTCAATGTCATCAATGGCTTCGAATATGTCCTCTATAAAAAACTTGAATTTTCTTTTCATATATATACGACCTCCTTTAAGACTATATCCTTTAGTTCAGGCCGTATCACTTTTTTTCTTACGAGGTCAACCTTTTTCCTCAATAACCTTGAAAGATATCTTTCCATTTCAATAAATTTAAAAAGGTCGGGTATCTCTCCCTCTTCAAACTCAACGAGTATATCAATATCACTGCCCCTCTTTTTCTGCTCACCCCTTACATAAGAACCAAATACCCCTATCTCTTTTATCCTGTATCTTTTTTTTAATTCCTCTTTATGTTCTTTAAGAATTGTGTTAATCTCCTCAAGGGTTTTAACAGAAGACCGTGTCCTTTTATTTTCTGATGATGACCTTTTACTCATTATCTCTCCTGGAAAATTCCAAACTGCTCTATGATATCTTTTAATTTACTTACTATTTTATCCCTTCCTGACAGGGATCCGTCAAGGAAAATCTTTTTCTTGACGGATTTAATCTTCTTTACTTTCATTTTATTGAATTATCTATAGGCAATCTAATTGACTGCCTTAGTATGGTATAATTGCACAATTCTATCAACTTTATTTTCTTGCCTGTCAAAAGTTTTGCATAGTAAGCAACAACGTCCCCAAAGTTGCGCCAAAGTGGTAACAATACTGAGAAATGCTAAATGTTGAGACCCCTAAGAGTTCGACGGCGAGAAGTGCGTCGGCTTGATGGGTGACTTTGGGTGGCGCCGCTGATTCCTCTCAGTGTTATGGCATGAAATTGTGTTACCATCAATAGGTATGATATAATATCATACTATAGGAGGTAGGTATGGGTAAGACCAAAATTGCAATTACACTGGATGGAAAATATATTCAGGAATTAGACCACTTAGTAAACGCACGCTACTATCAAAGCCGTAGTCAGGCAATTCAGGAAGCAGTGGAAGAGAAACTACAGAAGATAAAGCAAGTTCGTTTGTCAAGAGAATGCCTTAAACTTCAGCCCTCTCTTGAGAAGGCAATGGCAGAGGATGGAATATCCGAGGATATGAAAGAATGGCCGGAATACTAAGGGGAGATATCCGCTGGGCAGATTTAAATCCTGTCCGTGGACATGAGCAAGGAGGACCGAGGCCGGTTCTCATTCTGAGCCACGATATCTTCAATGAACGATCTGGAACAGTTATAGCCGTTGCAATAACCAGTCAGCCACAGCGTGCAGGTTTCCCATTAACACTGGAGATAGCTTCTGTGAGACTGCCTAAAAAATCATGGGTTAAAATAAGCCAGATAAGGACATTGTCTGTAGAAAGGATCGGCAAAAGAATAGGTAGAGCATCACCAGAAGAAATAGCAATGACCATTGAAGGATTAAATGAAATAATCGGGGCATAACAATCCATTCCAGCGGACGATAAAAAGACCTTTCGGGTCTGTTGCCCTTGAATCGTGGCAGTAACAGGAAGGGTCTCAACATTTAACATTTGACTACAGTCAAACCTCAGTCATCATTTGAGAGTGTAGTTGATAACGGCAGGAAACTGGAAAGAAAATGCCTAAGGTGGTAACGATACTAAGAAATGTTAAATGTTGAGACCTGAACCCCTAAGGATTCTGCAACCTGGATAAGGGATGATGGATGATCCCTCTTTAGTGGGATACATCGAATAAACGTAACGATAAGGTGCATGGTTCCATTACGGTGAGAGACTCGCCACAAATTTTAAAAAGTCTTTTGAAGGCTTAAAGGAGAGGTGCGTTTGAATTCTTGTAAGGTTCTATAACTCTTTAATTCTAAAAGATATTTCTTGAAATGTATTTTTTGCTTGACAGGGGACTATAGGATGTCCCGGAAGTTGTTCGTTCTTTACGTGAAAATTCAGGCTAATACGACAATACCTGATGTTTTAATGTAAAATCTATCGTGCTTATGGAGCATGCACGACTGCGGGTTTAGATGTTTTTTGCTGCGATGAAAAAGAGTGAATATCTTTGAATCCAAAAAAACCAAGAACAACAATAAGCAAAACAATAAGACTGGCTACAAAAGTTATTACCTGCAACCTTCGTTTTTTAATCAGTTTATTTAGCTCGCTTCGTGCAACGGTAGCTCGCGCAACAATGTCCTCAAGATTATCATAGTGCTCTTCACATATTTTATAATGATCCCCTCTACTATTTTCATCTCTTTCAAAAACGAAGTTTCGGATGCTTCTAATGGTTTTTAAATCATTAGTCCACTCAGGAATAATATTTGTTATGACAACACTCTCATAATCAGTTTCAAATTTATCCAGTTTTAATAAAAAAACTGTAATGCCAGTCTCGTAAACATCATATGTGGCTCGTTTACAATGGTTTGCTGCCTTAGTTAACTCGTGCTTATTATTATCAACATCTCTAATGTATCTGGTAATATGACATCCCGCATATCGTAGCTGATTAAGGGTGGGAACATGCATGGCCTCACTCTGCCGTTCGATTTTTTTTAGCCCGACTTCCGCATCCGCATATAAATCCGCAACTGTACTTGCGTCTATGTTATTGTAGTCTTCAACATAGGAGTGTCTATGAGGCATGTTAATTCTTGTGTTTTAGCGCCTTCTTTTTAAGATCTGCAACGTCTGAAGTTAATAAGAAGCTGCCATATTGAAGAAGTATGCTGCCAGACGAGTGTTTTTTTACAGCTTTGTTTAACAATGCCCTTTCTTCTTCGTCTGTGCATTTGGGGATAGATGGAAGTGTAAACAAAGATATGATGGAGCGTAATGTCAAAACAATAATCCTCCATAGTTATTTCTTATTTAATGACAAGCTCCGGTTTCGGATACTTACCCAGTGATTATACTGTTGAAAACCAAAGTTGTCAAGCACTTTTGTATACGTCTTTCCCTGCCAAAACTTAACATAGCGTATAATAAGCAAAATATTATTAATTGTAAACAACAAATAAGGCCACTTATAATCACATAACAAGTTTTAACTGGTTTCTTGATATGATCAATGTAGCACGTATCCATAGAAGCTGTCAAGGCTTTAATCAAAAATTAGGTAAGTTATATAGAGATGCCTCGTAACTTTTGTCCTCGTCTGTAGAAGGTTTTATACGATCTTTTTGTTTATCCAAGACATGCTCTGTAAAACCAGACACGTTCATTAACCAGTCTCGTTGATCTTTGGAGTATGTATCTTGCGAGGCTTTTGGCGGTACCAATTGCAGATTCTTGGATTTCATTTTATCGGTCTGGATCGGCCTCCGATAGTAGACTTAGACTTAGGACTTAGAAAACGTATGCTATAGTAACATAGTCAGAGTCCCGGGTTCGACAGTCGTAGACAAATGAAACGTGATTTTACTTGTAAAAACAAGGCGTTATAGTGGTGTCGGATTTTTGGCGTGTTACTACAGGATCAACCCTTCAAATTGACCTTACAGACCTTCGGTGGATGAGGAATATTCAATCTTTTCAATATGTTAGACTGCTCAGAGGTCAGCTCGGTGCGCTGTAGGATCGAGAACGCAGGTCTACACAGAACGCAGGGGTCTACACATTTCACAGATTTAACAATCAGATCTGACCCCTGCAATTCTTTATTCTAACTGTCATATACTGCAGGATGCATGATATAATCCTGCAATTTCATTAACTTTATTCGCTTATCTGTCAATAGTTTTGCATAGTAAGGATGTCCCGGAAGTTGCCTTGCCCCGGGAACGGTTAATACGGAACTGGTCCGTTCCAATCTCAAGCGGCTGTCACAGGACATGGATAAGCTTTCAGAAATGATAAAAATGATTTATCCCCTTGGACGAATCTTGGACGAATCGGCGAGCCTGATGACATAGGCGGAATAGCAGCATTTCTTGCGTCAGATCAAGCCAAATGGATTACCGGAGCTATTATGAATGTAGATGGTGGGTTGACCACTAATTGAGGAGGGGTAAGGTCTCAACATTCAACATTCGACCATAGCCAAGCCTCGGGTATCTTTTAATTTTTGTTGTTGCAAGTATGTTTTCCCGGTCTTCGTCATCACTGAAAACAGGTTCCCCTGCGTTGCCTCTTGAGGTTACGTGATATACTGCCCCTTCATATTCTATTCTTAACGGTCTTGCCATGTTGTGATTTTATCAGTCTTGTTTCAAAATTGCAAGGAACAAGACTTGACCCCCAGCAAGACCCTGTTGGCCGTTCGCTTACCCGCAACGTTGAAACAAAGAGAAGGAGGAATCAGACATGGCTAAAAAAACCGTAGACTTCAAAAAGAGCGAGGCATCCAAGCTGCCCAAGAACAAGCCCGTTGTTTACAA